>JAESGP010000161.1_pt1 | contig 27593 bp, 25 predicted proteins | sample 9269741 | NCBI WGS metagenome assembly JAESGP01 (sample SAMN15720684, study PRJNA650882) | algae metagenome | isolation source: Desmonostoc vinosum HA7617-LM4 and co-occurring heterotrophs from cave wall | place: USA: Waikapalae cave, Hawaii | collected 2011-05-27
AGCTCGCGCGCCACGATCTGGGCGAGCGTGGTCTTGCCAAGACCCGGGGGGCCGACGAACAGCACGTGGTCGAGCGCGCTCGCCGTCCTGCGCGCCGCCTCGATGAACACGCTCATGTTCGCACGCGCCGAACGCTGGCCAACAAACTCCGACAGACTCAGCGGACGGATCGAGGTCTCGACGTCGTCCAGCCGGCGCTCGGGGGTGAGAAGGGTCTTGGGCTTCGTCAACGGGACTCGCAGCGCCGGGGAGAACCGGCATCGAATGCGCAAAGGGGGCTGATCGCCGGCACCATACCGGGCGAACGCCGCCGCTGCGATAGCACGAGGCGCCTCCCGCGAGCACCCGCCGCGATGCGGCTCGGCGCCGGCTTGAACGGGCGCGGGCGCGGTCTACCATCCAGGTCCCGCTTCGCATCGCAGGATGCGGCGAGACCCGCTTGAGAAGGGCGAACAGCACCGATGATGACGCGCCTGGGACCGTTCCTCGCCCTCGCAGCCCTGCTCCTGGCCGCGAGCCCAGCCGGAGCGATCCAGGGCGGCGCCCCGGCCAGAGGCGGCGACGCCCTGTCGCGCGCCACGGTCGCGGTGGGCGCCCTGCTGCGGCCGGACGAGGACGACATCAAGGTCACCCGCTGCACCGGCGTTCTGATCGGGCGCGACCGCGTCATGACGGCGGGCCATTGCGTGCGCGACAATCCGCTCGGCGCCATGGTGATGTTCTACCAGGGCAGCCGCCCGGTCGGCCCGGCCCTTCCCGTCGCCAGCGTGTCGCGCTACGCGGTCGCCCCGGGCGCCGTGGCGGAAAGCGGCCTCGTGCTCGATCTCGCGCAGCTCACCCTCGACGTGGCGGTGCTGCGCCTCGCCGCGCCCGTCCGCGACCGCGGCCCGGTCTCCCTCGCACGCCGGGGTAGAACCCTCCCAACAACCCTGGAACTCGCCGGCATCGGCCTCTCGGGTGGCACCGCGGGCCTTCTGAGGACGACGAGGTTGCGGCCGCTCGGGATCACCGAGACCGGGCTCACGATCGCACGCACGGTCGGATCGCTCGTCTGCACCGGCGATTCCGGCGGCCCCGTCGTCGAGATGCGCGGCGGCCGCCCGCAGCTCTGGGGCGTCGTCAGCGCGGTGATCACCACGAAGCCGCCATGCGGCGACATCGTCGTGATCGCGCCCGCCACGTAGCGGGGAGTCTTCGTCGTCGCGAAGTGCGTCCGATCGCGCTATGCTGGCATGACGGGAACGGCCTTCAGCACGGTGTCAGATCATGGGCGATGCTTCGCGCCAATTCGAGTACATGGCCCTCGACGATTTCGAGGAGCTCCTGGCCGACAAGCCCGCCAACGAGCGCTGGGAGCTGATCGGCGGTCGGGTCGTCCGGATGATGGTCGGCGCCCGCTGGGAGCACGGCCGGATCGTGCAGAACATCGCCTTCGGCCTCGAGCAGCGGTTCCGAGCCTCGGGCTCGTCCTGCCAAGCCTTCACCGAGACCTTCTACATGAAGAGCCGGCCGCTCGAGGCGGCCATGCTGCCCGACGTGCTCGTGGTGTGCGGCGACCTCGAACCGGGCGCGACCTCGGTCGACAACCCGACCGTGCTGTTCGAGGTTCTCTCGCCGGGAACCGAGGGACGCGACCGTTTCGAGAAGTGGCTCGTCTACCAGCAGCTTCCCTCACTCCAGCACTACGTTCTGGTCGTGCGGGACAGGCCCTATCTCGAGGTCTTCGACCGGATCGACGGCGCCTGGACCGGCCGCCCGATCGAAGGCCTCGACGCCGTGCTGGCCCTGCCGGCGATCGGGGCCGAACTCGCGCTGCGCGACATCTACCGCCGCGTCTTCGCCGCCTAGGCGCCCAGGCTCAATCCACCTCGGGCTCGATCTTCTCCAGGCCGCCGATGTGGCGCTGCGCGTAGAGCGGCAGGCCGATCTGCTTGATGAGCTCGAGTTGCGTCTCGAGGAAGTCGATATGGCCTTCCTCGTCGGCGGCGAGGTCCTCGAACAGGAGCTTGGAGACCCGGTCGTTGATGGAATCGCAGTATTGCGCGGCCTCGAGGTAGAGCGCCCGGGCCTCGTTCTCGGCCGCGAGATCGCACTCGATGATCTCCTGCACGTTCTGGCCGATCCGCAGCGGATCGAGCTCCTGGAGATTGGGAAAGCCTTCCAGGAAGAGGATGCGGTCCACGAAGCGGTCCGCGTGGTTCATCTCCTCGATCGATTCCTTGCGCCAGAACTTGGCAAGGTCGATGTAGCCCCAGTCATTGAGCATCCGGAAATGGAGCCAGTACTGGCTCACCGCGGTCAGCTCGCTGCGCAATCCGCGGTTGAGGTACTCGACGACCCGCGTATCACCCTTCATCGCCCGTCTCCCTGAACGCACCGAGGGGAGACCGCCGAGTCTGTGCTCAGGCCGCGATCTCCTCCGTCTGAGCGACCTTGACCAGAGAGCAGGCGCTCGCGCAACCCGTTCCGCAGGAATGGGCGGGTTCACCCAACGCTGCGTTCATGATCGCGCGGATGGTGCGGGCGCAGCGCCCGCATTTGGGGCTGCAGCCGAGGCAGGCATGGACCTGCGCCGGCGTGCGCGGACAGGCGGGGCCGCGATCGAGGCAGGCGCGGATCGCCCCGTCGGACAGCACGTTGCAGGAACAGACGATCATGCCGCGGATGTCACCCGCCGGAGGCCACGGACCGATTCACACGCGTTCCCCGGACAGGCCGGGGATGGGGAGAGACGAAAATCCAAGTCCGCCACCATCTTGTACGCTAGATTAGAACTGTTGAAATCTGGAGTATTTTCAATAACTTAGCGTTCCAAGCCGGGCTTTGCAACTGCCTCGTCAGGCGCGGGCCGCGGGGGAGGCAGGCGCGGGACGCGCAGGGCGCTAGCGGGCGAGCTCCCGCAGCCCCAAGCGGATCAGCGTCTTCGCCTCCGCGCCCTCGCCGGCTCCCTTCATCGCCGCGGCGATGGCGGCGGAGGCCTGGACGGGGGCGTAGCCGAGATTGACCAAGGCGGAGACGGCGTCGCTCACGGGCTGGGGCGCCGTGCGGTCCTCGACGGCGCCCGAGAGGGCGATCACGGCCGGGTCGATGGGCGAGAAGGCGGGCGCCTTGTCCTTCAGCTCGGCCACGAGCCGGGCGGCGAGGCGCGGGCCCACGCCCGGCGCCCTGGCGATACCGCCCTTGTCGCCGGTGGCGATAGCAGTCGCGAGCGCCGCGGGTTCGAGCACGGACAGGACGCCCAGGGCCACGCGGGTGCCGACGCCCTGCACGGTCTGGAGGAGGCGGAACCACTCCCGCTCCGCGTCCGACTTGAAGCCGTAGAGCCGGATCATGTCCTCGCGGACATGCGTCTCGATGGCGAGGTCCGTCGCCTCGCCCGGGGGCGGCAGCCGCTGCAGGGTGCGTGCGGAGCAATGGACGACGTAGCCGACGCCCTGGACGTCGAGGATGACGAAATCCTCGCCGTAGGAATCCACCACGCCCTTCAGCTTGCCGATCATCGTGATCCATCCATCCGCGGCCGCGAGGGGCCTGCACGCTGCCTACAGGCCCGGGGCCGCCTGCGCCAATTCCGGGCCTTGAGCCGACCCCGCCTTCGTGAAATCAGGGGCGCCCGCCGCTCGTCATACCTGACCGAACCGACGCCATGATCCCAATCGCTGTCCCGGTGCTCGCCGGGCTCCTCCTCGGCGCTCCGGCCTTCGCTCAGGCGCAGACGCCGGCCCCAGCGCCCTTGACGACGGATCCCGGCCAGGTCCGGCCGGGCGCCTACCGCCTCGACGCGGCGCACGGCAAGATCACCTGGTCCGTCAACCATCTCGGCTTCTCGACCTATTACGGCCAGATCCCGGAAGTCGCTGCGACGTTAGACCTCGACCTACGCGAGCCGACCCGCAGCCGCCTCAACGCGACGATCGGCACCGGCAGCATCGACGCGCTCCATGGGCGCCTCAACGAGCATCTGCGGGGCGCCGACTTCCTCGATTCGGCCCGCTTCCCGACCGCGACCTTCGCCAGCACGGGCATCGAGCGGACCGGCCCGACCACGGCCCGTGTCACCGGCGACCTGACCCTGCGTGGCGTGACCCGGCCGGTCGCCTTCGACGCGACCTTCAACCAGGCGGGCACCCACCCGGTGGACAAGACCTACACGATCGGCTTCGACGGGCGCGCAGTGGTGAGGCGGTCCGAGTTCGGCATCACGGCCTTCCTGCCGGCGCTCGGCGATGAGGTCACCCTGCGGCTCGAGGGCGAGTTCAAGGCGGTCGAGTAGCCCTCACCCCTTCGCCAGGGCCGCCGCGATGCGGGCGGCGGCGCGGTCGGGGATCGCACCGGGCGCGTGCGTCCGCTTGAGGGCGTGGGCGTTGCGGTGGTTGGCGTGGGTGATCGCGATGGCGAGCGCATCGGCCGCGTCGGCCACGGTGAAGGACGCCTTCGGCATCAGGAACTTCACCATCGCCTGGATCTGGCCCTTCTCGGCATGTCCCGACCCGGCCACCGACTTCTTCACGAGGTTGGCTGCGTATTCGGAAACCGGAATTCCGGCGAGCGCCGGCACCAGCAGCGCGACCGCCCGGGCGTGGCCGAGCTTGAGCGTCGCCTGCGCGTCCTTGTTCACGAAGGTCTCCTCGACGGCGACCTCGTCGGGCGCGAAGCGCCCCACGATCCCGCTGATCCCCTCGTGAAGCTCGCGCAGGCGCAGGGCCAGGGACAGGTCGCCGTCGGAGGTCACGACGCCGCAATCGACGTAGGCGAGCTTGGCACCGATGAGCGTGATCACGCCCCAGCCGGTACGGCGCAGGCCCGGGTCGATGCCGAGGATGCGAACGGGGATGGTCATGACACGGATCCGCCCGAGCGCGACCGCCGCGCCGATATCGAATGCGCAAGCGGATAGCCTGAACCGGCGATTTCGCAAGGTACGATCGTTGGCGTCGCATCCGAGAGTTCCTCGGGCGGCGAGCGGCGGTTCAGGTTGGTGGCCGGACGGGTAATACCGCCAATCCCGTCATTCCGGGGCGCCGCCGGCGAACCCGGAATCCAGAACCGCGACAGCTGTTTAGCTTGCCGCGTCAACGGCTCGGGATTCCGGGTTCCGCGGAGCCTGTCCTCGGACTGGTCGAAGGCCAGATCCGGGGGCGGCCCCGGAATGACGGCGTTTGACTGTCTCGCCTGATCCGCCGGGGCCCTCGGCCGTCGCGCGTCAACCTGAGTTCCGGCCCTGCACAGGCATGACGAGCGAACCCCATGGGAAATGTGCGCCTCTTGCAACAAGTCTGACTGTTGCGCTCGGTCGCCGCTGCAAGAAGCGGTCGTTAGGGAACGGGTAACCATACCCCCATACCGGCTTGTGCTTACCGGTGCCGCCTCGGCTCCGATGAAGTGCAAGCCATGTCCGGTCCCGATATCCTCGCCTTACTTCTCACCACGCTCGCCGAGCGTTTCGATCTCTTCGGAGCACTTGGACTGACGCTGGGCTTTGCCTCGGGCATCATGCCGCGGCCGCGGCTCATCCTGCTCACCTCCGGCGCCTGCGCCGCCTGCTTCGGCGCGCACTACTCGCTGCTCGGCTCTGCGACGGGCGTCGCCATGTGCGCGATGTCGGTTCTCCAGAGCATCATCGCCGCGCGATTCGCGGCGGCGGAGACCCGGCCGGCCTGGTTCGGGACCCTGTTCGCGGCGAGCTCGCTCGTCGTGGCGCTCCTCGTCCTCGCGACCTGGAACGGCTGGCCCTCGGCCTTCGCGGGCGCCGGTGCGCTCTTCGCCATCGCGGCGCGGCTTCAGAGCTCGGCCTCCTCCATGCGCAGGCTGTTCATCGGCGCCTCGCTGCTCTGGGCCGGTCACAACATCCTGGTCGGATCGGCCTTCGGCTTCGCCTGCGATGTGCTGACCCTGTCGGGCCTCGTCATCGCGCTCTGGAAATCCGAGCGGCGAGGCGGCGTCGCGCTCGGCCTCCACACGGGTCCATGACCCCGCATACGAAACCCGATCGATGGGCTTGGACCGGTCTGGCTCGGCGCGCTTCCCTCCATGGCTACCGGATCACCTTCCATTGATGCTCCAGACGTCCGGGACAGGACGGCGCTATCGAGAGGGACCTGCTCAGGACGGAGACGCTGCCGCCCAGCGGGTCTCGTAGGCGGGCGCAAGCCGCATGCCGGTGGGCAGGGTGGTCTTCGGCGGCGGGCGTCGGAGGCATTCCTCCAGGTAGGGCAGGGTGCCCTCGATGATAGCGACGGTGAACGGCTTCGGGATCACGGCGGCGCCCCCCTCGAAATCCTCGGGCAGCATCGCGGCGTTGGCGGTCACGAACACGACCGTCGTGCCTTCGAGGTCGCGGACCGCGCGGGCCACGTCGAGGCCGGAGGAGCCGCCCCGCAATTGCAGATCGACGAAGGCGACGTCCGGCTGCGTCTCGCGGGCCATGCGGATCGCCTCCGCGGCCGAGAACGCCGTCCCAACGACGACATGTCCTGCATCCTCGATCAGCAATTCGAGCTGCATCGACAGGATGGCTTCGTCCTCGACGACCAGAACTCTCAGAGCCTCGCTCACGATACCCCTTCAGATTCCGCGGTCTCGCGCGGCAGGCGGATGTCGATCCGGGTCCCCGGATCAGCAGGCTGCCAGGCGATGGTGGCGTTGAGCTGCCGGGCCAGCGTGTCGACGAGACGTTTGCCGAAGGACGCCTTGCCGAGCGGTTGTCCCGGCATCCCAACCCCGTCGTCCACGATCTTGATCCCCAAATAGTCGCCGTCCGGACGCACGCTCACGGACAGCCTGCCGGGACGCTCCTCACTGAACGCGTGCTTGATGGCGTTCGTCAACAGCTCGTTCATCATCAGAGCGACGGGCGGCGCCTTCTCGACCGCGACCTCGACCGGTTCGAGGTCGAGATGCAGCCGGATGTCGTTGCGGCCGGAGCCGCGGACCAGATCCATCGCGAGGTCGCGGGCAAATTCCGAGACGTCGAAGCGCTCGACGTTGTTCGATTGATAGAGGCGGCGGTGCACCGTTCCCAGCGCCTCGACGCGGTGGAGCATCTGCTCCATCGCGGACCGGGCGGTCGGGTCGGCGATGTTGCGCGTCTGCATGGTCAGGAGCGAGGAGATCATCTGCAGGTTGTTCTTGACCCGATGATCGACCTCGTGGACCAGCATGGTCTTGGCGGCGAGCGCGTCCGTCAACTCGCGGGTCCGCTCGGCCACCTCGCGCTCGAACCGTTCCTTCTCGAACTGGGTATGCTCCTGCGCAGCGACGCGGTCGGTGACGTCGAGCTGAGAGGCGAAGAAGTACAGGAGTTCGCCCGCCTCGTTGGTCACCGGGCTCATGTAGAGCGCGTTCCAGAAGGGCGTGCCGTCCTTCCGATAGTTCAGGATGTCGATGGCGATGTCGCGCTTGGCCTCGATCGCCTCACGGAGCAGCCGCACCGCGCCCCGGTCGGTCCCTTCGCCCTGCAGGAACCGGCAGTTCCGGTTCATGATGTCGTCGCGGTCGTAGCCCGTCAGCGCCAGGAACGCGTCGTTGACGAAGACGATAGGATTGTCGTCCTGACGCGGGTCCGTGATGATCATCGCCATCCGCGTCGCCCGCACTGCGGCGGCGAAGGGGTCGCCCTTGCCGTGCTCGGCACTCAGCCTGTCCGTCAGACGCCACGCATCAGCCGATTCCATCGACGCTTCCTTTCCGCCCGGTGTCGACCACCTCCAGGGCTGATCAGTTGAAGGCGGAGAGGCTGAAAGCCCCGCTCCGCTCGGATTGAGATATGGCGCGACAACGGCAGACCAGGCCGTAGGTTGCACGCAATCGAACTCGATATGCAATTAAGGAGGAGTGGCCAAGCTGACAACCCGTTGGGACCGCCCGGACTCATGCCTGTTCACGCGGCACGCATCCCCCGATCACCAGGCGAAGTACGATTTCTCTTGACTTTAATTCCTATTGTATGTTTCAAATCCGTCACCTGCTGCCCGGCACTGAGGGTGCCTGTCCGGTGACCGACCGGACGGGCTTAGGGCGGCAGGGCGGTGCCCGCGTCGGAGGCTCGGTCCCTTCGCCCCGGGCAGCGGTTCGCTCGGCCCTTCGAGCCGGGCCGGGAGGGCGCATGCGGGTGAGGAAATGCCCCGCCGCCGCTCCCGACCTGGGCGTGAGGGCGACAGCCTGCGGTGACCGCCCACAATGAGGCGGCACGCGATCAGCCTTGGAGCCGTCCGGGACGCAAAGCGTAACCGGAGTGGCACCTGCGCAGGGCGAGGGCCGCCGACACACCGCGACGCGAGAAGCGGCCCGGGCCACAAGCCCGTGCCGCGGGACGCCGGGGGACCGGCATGTTTGTACACCCAAGGTGGTTCCGCGGCGTCCCGCGTCACCCCGCACCGGCCAAGCCTCCGGCGCCACAAGCGCGCGGAGCCGATCAGGCGCGCCTGCCATCCACCGAGGTCGCGCCCGGACCCGTCAGGCCGCGCAGCCGAGGAATCCGACCCGGATCGCCTCCGCGTCGAGCTTCCGCCCGATGAACACCACCCGCGACACCCGCGGCTCATCCGCCTTCCACTCCGCCTGGGTATCGCCGTCGAGGATCATGTGCACGCCTTGGAAGACGAAGCGGCGCGGCTCGTTCGGGAAGGCGACGATGCCCTTGCAGCGCAAGATATCCGGCCCCTGGACTTGGGTGAGGTTCGAGATCCAGGGCAGGAACTTGTCGGGGTCGACCGGTCCGTCGATGCTGGCGGCGATCGACTGGATGTCCCCGTCGTGGTGGTGATGGTGCCCCTCCTCTAGGAAGTCGGGCTCGACGTCGAGGATGCGGCCGAGATCGAACGCGTTGCGGTCGAGCACCGCGTCCAGCGGCACGGCGCAGCGCTCGGTGCGATGGACCTTAGCATAGGGGTTGATCGCGCGGATCTGGGCCTCGACGCGGTCGAGGTCCTCGCCTTGGACGAGGTCCGCCTTGTTGAGAAGGATGACGTCGGCGAAGGCGATCTGGTTCTTGGCCTCGGGCGCGTCGCCCAGTCGGTCCGAGAGCCACTTCGCGTCGGCCACGGTGACGATGGCGTCGAGTCGGGCGGCGTCCCCGACATCCTGGTCGACGAAGAAGGTCTGGGCGACAGGGGCCGGGTCGGCGAGGCCCGTGGTCTCGACGATGATCGCGTCGAACTTGCCTTTCCGCTTCATCAGCCCGTCCATGATCCGGATCAGGTCGCCACGCACCGTGCAGCAGACGCAGCCGTTGTTCATCTCGAACACTTCCTCGTCGGCGCCGACGACGAGGTCGTTGTCGATGCCGATCTCCCCGAACTCGTTCACGATCACGGCGTAGCGCCGGCCGTGGTTCTCGGTGAGGATGCGGTTCAGGAGCGTGGTCTTGCCGGCGCCGAGATAGCCGGTGAGCAGAGTGACGGGGACCTTGTGGGGCGCGGCGCTGTCGGACATCGGGGCTCTTCGCGTTTGGCGGGTATGGCTCCCATATCGTGCTGCTCGCCTCGCCTGGGAAGGCATAGCCTCGAGCCCCAATGCCAGGCGCCCTTGACGCTGGGGCATGGCGACCTCTCTTGCGTGCAACGAACCATGGAGGATCGCGCATGCCGGCCGTCGCCGTCGGTCGAGGGACGAGGCTGCCGAGCCGGCGTGCGGCGCTGTTCGGCGGCCTGTGCTTATGCTGCCTGCCAACGCTGGGCCGGAGCGCCGAGGCCTTCGCGATGGAGGAGGTCGGTCCCGGCGTCTTCGTCCGGCGCGGGCTCGACGCCGAGGCGACGCCCGAGAACGACGACGCCATCGCCAATATCGGGTTCATCGTCGGCGGCGAGGGCGTGCTCGTCACGGAATCCGGCGGCAGCCTGGCCGACGGCGCTTGGCTGCGGGACGAGATCCGCAAGCGTACCGACAAGCCGATCCGCTACGTCGTGCTCAGCCACGTCCATCCCGACCATTGCTTCGGCGCCGCCGCCTTCGCGCAGGACAAGCCCGTCTTCATCGGGCACCGGGAGTTGCGCGGCGCCCTCGATGCCAGGGCGGAGTTCTACCGGACGCGCCTCGTCGAGATCCTCGGCGAGGCGAAGGCGGGCACGATCGTGTATCCGACGATGGAAGTGCGGGACGAGGCAGAGATCGATCTCGGCGGACGCAAGCTGCGCTTCACCGCGCACGGCGTCGCCCACACCAACTGCGACCTCTCCATGATCGACGGCGGAAGCGGATTGCTGTTCCCCGCCGACCTCCTCTTCGTCGGCCGCGTCCCATCCCTCGACGGTAGCCTAATCGGCTGGCTCAAGGAGATCGAGCGGCTCAAGGGCATGGGCGCGAGCCGTGCCGTCCCGGGCCACGGCCCCACGCAGGTGGACCTCGCCGCCAGCTTGAGCGATCTCGGGCGTTACCTTTCCCGTCTGCGCGACGAAACCCGCAAGGCGATCGCGTCCGATCTGCCGATCGACAAGGCTGTGACGACGGTGGCCCAGGGCGAGCGTGGTAACTGGGCGTTATTTGACCTATACAATGGCCGGAACGTCACTCAGGCCTACAAGGAGCTTGAGTGGGAATGAACGACTCCACCGGGAGAAACGCCATGAAGCCCTTCGCCCTCGCTCTCGCGCTCTCCCTCTCGGCGGCAGCGCTGACAGCCGGCGCAGCTCATGCCGCCGGTGCCTCGGACACCGACGAGGAGCGCGCCGCCCGCTGGAAGGAGATCCAGACCTCGATCTTCGGGGGCCGCAAGATCGACGCGACCGACACCCTGATCAAGGTCGACGCGCCGGTGCGCGCCATGGACGCCGCGCTCGTCCCGATCACCCTGACGATGCCGGAGAAGGACAAGATCTCGGCCGTCCACCTCATCATCGACGACAACCCGTCGCCCTACGCCGCTCAAGTGACCTTCGGCCCCGCCGCCGATCCCGGCGAGCTCAAGCTGCGCGTGCGCGTGAACAACTACACGAATGTCCACGCCGTCGCCGAGACCAAGGACGGCAAGCTGTTCGAGACGACGAAGTTCGTGAAGGCCTCGGGCGGTTGCTCGGCCCCGATGGGCATGAGCGACGAGGAGGCGATGAAGGGCATGGGCGACATGCGCCTGAAATTCGCCGGCGAGCCGCAGGGCGGCAAGCCGCTCGAGGCCACGCTCATGATCCGGCATCCGAACTTCAGCGGCATGCAGATGAACCAGGTGACCCGCGACTACACGCCGGCCCGCTACATCCAGAAGGTCGAGGTCTCCTACGGCGCCAAGAACGTCTTCACGCTGACGGGCGACATCTCGATCTCCTCGAACCCTGTGATCAACTTCGCCTTCCTGCCGGAGGGCAAGGGGCCGATCCGGGTCGTGGCCTCCGACAACCAGAACGGCCGCTGGGACCAGAGCTTCGAGGCTCCCTCCCCGAGCAACTGAGCCCTGATGCGCCGGGTCGCCGGAACCCTCGCGGTCCTCGCCGCCGCCTTCTTCCTGGCCGCGGCGAGCCCGGCGGATTCGCCCGTGAACGTGCCGGAGCCGGACGGCATCTGGACGGGTCCGCAGCGCGGCTACACGCCCGCGACCCTGCAGGGCGCGACCGTGCTCGACGGCGAGGGCCTCGACCGCCTGCTCGCGGCCGAGAATCCGGTCCTCATCGACGTCTCCCTCGAGGACATGAAGCCGGCGGGCTTTCCCGCCGACAGGCCCTGGCTGCCGGCGCACCGCTCCATCCCCGGCAGCATCTGGCTGCCGAATGCGGGAGCGGCGCCGATCGATCCGGCCTCCGAGGCCCTGTTCCATCAGCGCGTCGAGGCGCTGACGGGTGGGGACCGGATGCGCGCCATCGTCACCTTCTGCCATCCCGAATGCTGGGGAAGCTGGAACGCCGCCAAGCGGCTCGTGCTGAAGGGCTACACCCGCGTGCACTGGTTCCCGCTCGGGATCGAGGGCTGGCAGGAGCGCCACGAGACCACGGTGATCCGGCAGGACGCGGCCTGGGCCGCCCGGACCAGGAACGAGGCCCAGCGCTGAACGGAAGACCCGCAGCATGCCGTCGACCCGCCGCTTCCTCCTGACGATGGCCGTGCTCGCGGCAGTCCTGCCGGGCGCTGCCCTCGCGGCTCCCTTCGACGAGTCCGCCTTCGAGGCCGCCCAGGCCGCAGGCAGGCCGATCCTCGTCGAGGTGACCGCGCCCTGGTGCCCGATCTGCAAGGCGCAGGCGCCGATCATCGCCAGGCTGAAGGCCGAGCCGCGCTTCAAGGATCTTCAGGTCTTCGAGATCGATTTCGACAGCCAGAAGGCCCTGCTGCGCCGGTTCGACGCCCGGATGCAGAGCACGCTAATCGTCTTCAACGGCCGCAAGGAGGCCGGCCGTTCCGTGGGCGAGACCCAGCCGGAGTGGATCGAGGCGCTGGTCGAGAAGGCGCTTTGACGACGCGTCTCGGCAATCGGAGTCGAGTGGAATTCGTCGGCGCGCGCGAGATGATCTTGCTCATCGACCGCCCCATGATGGGACAGGAAACCGCCGCGCTCGGAAGATGAGCAATTTCAACGTCCTTCCGCCCAAGCTCGACCATTGACACCGGCCGAGTTGTGGCAGAAAAAAGGCAACCGGAGGCGGCCCGAGTTCTGGGGAGGAAACGCCCGAAAATGGGCAGCGGGAGCGCGACGCCATCGCACTTCACCGCACAGTATGCACCGGCCCCTCCGGTCGTGCACCATGGCTCCGCGCGGCCGGAGCGGGATTCTCTCACACGAACGCTATATAAGCGCCTGAGGTCGCGGTACCGCGCTTGCGCTTAGCGGGCCTTCATGGGTTCAAGGCGACCTTCGGGTGGAGAGTGATGTCGCAGGTTGTCCAGTCGCGCCGCTTCGTGGCGCTCGATCTCGCCAAGCGCAAGGCCGAAGGCCGCAAGATCATCGCGCTGACCGCCTATCACGCGCACACGGCGGGCATCCTCGATCCCCATTGCGACTTCATCCTCGTCGGGGATTCGCTCGGCATGGTCATGCACGGCATGGAATCGACCCTGCCGGTGACGCTGGAGATGATGATCGTCCAGGCGCAGGCGGTGATGCGCGGGACCCAACGCGCGCTCATCGTCGTCGACATGCCCTTCGGCTCCTACGAGGCGAGCCGCGAGCAGGCTTTCCTGAACGCCGCCCGCGTCCTCAAGGAGACCGGGGCGGGAGCGATCAAGATGGAGGGCGGCGCGCGCTTCGCCGATACCGTGGCCTTCCTCACCGAGCGCGGCGTGCCGGTGATGGGCCATATCGGCCTCACGCCTCAATCCGTGAATACGATGGGCGGGTTCAAGGTCCAGGGCCGCAGCGGCGAGAGCGAGCGCCGGCTGATGGAGGATGCCCGCGCCATCAACGACGCCGGCGCCTTCGCCATCGTCATGGAGGGCATCGTCGAGCCGGTGGCCCGCGCCATCGCGACGAACCCGGCGATCACCACCCCGACCATCGGCATCGGCGCCTCCGCCCATTGCGACGGGCAGATCCTCGTCTTGGAGGACATGCTGGGCCTGAGCGACCGCGCACCCAAGTTCGTGAAGCGCTTCGGCTCCTTGCGCGCCCATATCGAGGCCGCCGTCCAGGATTACGTGGACGACGTCCGCAACGGCCGCTTCCCGGCCGAGGAGCACACCTACCGGCCGCTGTGAGGCCTCACCACCGGTAGCCGATGCTCGCCACGATCTTGCGCTGCGTGCCGTAGAAGCAGGCATTGGACGACGAGCAGGACGAGACGAAGCGGCGGTCGCCCACGTTCTGGATGTTCACAGCGGCCCGCCAGCCCTCCCACTGGTAATGCACCGCGGCGTCGAAGGTGACGTATTCGGGCACGACCAGGGTGTTGGCGACGTCGGCGTAGGAGCGCCCGACATAGTTCACGCCGCCGCCGAAGCCGAAGCCTTTCCAGTCGCCGACGGGGATCGTGTAGTCCATCCAGAGCGATGCGAAGGTCTCCGGGATGCCGACCGGCACCTTGCCCAGGTCGAGGCTCGTCCCCTCGATCGTGCGCAGGCCGTAGATCGTATAGGAGGCGATGAGGTCGAGCCCCTCGGCGAGGCTCGTGGTCGCCGAGGCCTCGAAGCCGCGCGAGCGCACCTTGCCGATCTGAAGACTCGTGAAGATGTTGTCCGGGTTCGGCGTCAGCACGTTCGAGCGCACGAGATCGAACGCCGCCACGGTGAAGAGCGTGTTCCAGCCCAACGGCTGGAACTTGGCGCCGACCTCGACCTGCTCGCCCTGGTCGGGCTTGAACGGCCGGTTGTTCCCGTCGACGCCCGGCGTCGGGTTGAACGAGGTCCCGTAAGTGACGTAGGGCGCGAGCCCATTGTCAAAGTTGTAGATCAGGCCGAGCCGGCCGGTGAAGGCGCTCGGGCTCGAGACGGTGTTCGTGCCGGTGAGCTTGTCCTGCACGTCGTTGGTGACGAAGTCCTGGCGCCCGCCGACGAGGAAGGTGAGGCGGTCGGTCAGGGCGACCTGGTCCTGGACGTAGAGGCCGACCTGCTGGAGCTGCTGGTTGACGATGCGGTAGGGGGTCGGCCGCGCGCTCGCCTGGAAGTAGAACGGCGACAGGATGCTGAGCGATGGGACGGGGAAGCTCGACGCCTGCGTGTCGGTGAGGCTGTAGCGTTTATAATCGACGCCGAGCAGGAGGGTATGGCCGAACAGGCCGTCGCTGAACCGCGCCTGCGCCTGGTTGTCGACGGTGAACAGGCCCGCGCGCGGGGTCGTCAGGAAGCCGTAGCGGGCGAGCTGCGTCTGGGCAGCGTCGGCGTAGCCGTTGGCGACGTAGCGGCGGTCGGTGACCTCCGTGAAGGAGAACCGGAAGTTCTGGCGCAGGGTCCAGACGTCGTTGAGCTGATGCTCGAACTCGTAGCCGAGATTGGCCTGGTTGCGGGCGTAGCGGTCGACGAGCGGGTCGCTGGCATTGAGCCGTCGGTCGATGCGCAGGCCCGAGATGTTGGGGCGCGCGGTGCCGAAATAGGGCAGGAACTGGCCGGCGCCGCCGGTGTCGTCGCGCTGGAAGCTCGTCAGCACCGTGAAGGTGGTGGCGCCGTCCGGCCGGTAGGTGAAGGCGGGCGCGATGTAGTAGCGGTCCTCCGGCGCGAAGCGCACCTGCGCATCGCCGTTCTGGACGCGGCCGGTCAGCCGGTAGAGCCATTGCCCGGACGCGTCGACCGGACCGCCGACGTCGAAGCCGGTGAAGACTTGGTTGAAGGAGCCGCCGCCGACCTCGACGAAGCGCAGGGGAACCTCCGTCGGCCGCTTCGAGACGATGTTGACGAGGCCGCCCACGGGGCTGCCGCCGAACAGGGTCGCGGCCGGCCCGCGCAGCACCTCGATGCGCTCGGCGCCGAACGGGTCGATCCGGAAATTCGCGAAGGAGGTCTGGAAGAGCTGGAGCCCGTCGCGGAACAGGCCCGACTCGGTTGCGGAGAAGCCCCGGATCAGGAACCAGTCGAGGCGCGTGTCGGGCCCGAACTGGTTGGCGTAGATGCCGGGTGTGTAGCGCACGGCCTCGGATACGGTCTGCGAGCGCTGGGCCTCGATCTGCGTCGCTCCGACGACGCTGATCGATTGCGGCGTGCGGATCAGCGGCGTGTCCGTCTTGGTGGCGGTCGCGCTACGGCCGGCGACGTATCCCGCGACCGGGCCCCGCGCCGTCTCGGCCCGCGGCGCACCACCGGCACCCTCCACGCTCAGGGTGTCGAGGGTGACGCTATCGACAGCGCGCGACCGCCGCGCGGCATCCTGCGCCCATGCACAGGGCGCGATCCCGGCGAGGAGGAGCCCGGCAAGCGAGGCGCCCGTGATCGACTTCGCGCTGACGGAGACGGGCATGATCGAGACTCCTGAGAACCGCACAGGCGAACGGGCTCGCCGAAGCGGCGAATTGCTGGGGCGGCGTTCTTTGGAATTATGATAAACTACTGTAATACAACAGTAATTTTTCCCTTCCCGCTTCGTTAGCCGCTGACTTGCGGTGTGGCAAGCACCGGCACGGGCGTCGGTCGAGGCCTGTTGCGCGAACGGCACAACGCCGTGGCGGTCGAGCGCTCGATGTGGCGAGACCATAGCCGGGCTGGCATCATGCCGGTGCGGGCCGGCTCCTCAGCGTGCCGGCGGGAAAAGGGGCGGATGCAGGCAATCGAACCGGGGAAGGGAGGATTGATCCGCTGCGCCGACCTGTGGGGCGCCTCGGCTCTGCGCGAGGACGACCCCGACCTCGAGGTATTCGACGACGTGCTCTACCTCCCTTACCGGCACGAAGGCCGCTGGGGATTGTTCGATGGGCACGGCGCCCTGATCAGGGCAGCCACGGACTGGCGCGGTCCCCAAAATCAGACGATCGATCAGATTCCCGAGATCCCCGACGACGCCGGGCCCGCGGCGCAAGCGGACGATGCGGAGCTCATCTATGCGGGCCGCTTCAACCCGCATTTCGGGCATTTCCTGGTCGAGACCCTGCCCCGGCTCTGGTGGTTGGCGAGGCGGGATCGGCGCGGCCGCAAGCTCCTCATGCACGGCGATGGCGATCCGGCGGGCTGGTTCGCGCGCGGCTTCGCGGCCGGCATCTGGCGCGCGCTCGGCCTCGCGCCCGCCGATCTCGCCGTCTTCGCCCGGCCGACGCGGCTGCGACGGGTGATCGTTCCAGCGCCGTCCCTTCAGCAGCAGAGCTTCGTCCACGAGGTCTTCGGTCTGCTCTGCCGCAACATCGGCGGCGCCATGTTGAGGGACGCGGATCTCACGCCGAGTCCCACCCCGGTCTACCTCTCGAAATCGCGGCTGGACCTCGGCGTCCATGTCTTCGCGAACGAGGAGGCCCTTGAGGCTCGACTCGGCGCCTCGCGGATCGAGATCGTGCACCCCGAGACCCTGACCCTCGCCGAGCAGGTGCGGCTGTTCGAGACGCGGCCCGCGATCCTCGGCACCACCGGATCGGCCTTTCACGCCTCGATCTTCGCGCGGGCGACGCCGCGGCAGATCACGCTCTCGCCCCATCGCGAGATCAACTCCAACTTCGCCCTCTTCGATCACGTCTCGGGCAATCGGACCGAGCACTATCATCAGCCCGGCACCGCCGACCTCGGACCGAGCGAGCGCCACCACGCGCGGCATCTTCTCCCCGACCCGACGGGGGCGGCCGACGCATTGCTGCGCCTGCTGGACGAGGGTATCGGATCGCCCGCGGAACCGGCCCGTTCCACGGCGATGTCGATGGTTGCGCGCGCCCTGGCCACCCTGCGGCGCAGGTGGTGACCCGCGGGCGTAAGCCGGCGTTAAGCCTTCCCGAGGAATGGTGCGACGGAGAAGATCGAGGTCCTGACCCGCACATGACCGGAGACAAGCGCGTCCTGCTCTCGCTCGTCGTGCCGGTCTTCAACGAGGCCGCCTCGGTCGAGCCCTTCCTGGCGCGCGCGGTGCCCGCATTGGACCTGGCCTGCCGTCAGGCCGGACCGGGCGCCGGTTTCGAGATCCTCTTCGTCGATGACGGCAGCAGCGATGCGACCCCGGCCGTTCTGCTCGCAGCCCGGGAGCGCGTGCCGCAGATCGAGATCGTCGGCCTCTCGCGAAACTTCGGCAAGGAAGCGGCCCTCGCCGCGGGCCTGCGCCACGCTGCGGGCCGCGCCGTCATCCCGATCGACATCGACCTCCAGGACCCGCCGGAAGCGATCCCGGAGATGGTCGCGAAGTGGTTCGCCGGCGCCGTCATCGTCAACGGCGTGCGCTGCGACCGGACCTCGGACGGCTTCGTGAAGAAGCTGACGGCGCGCTCCTTCTACCGCCTCTACAACCTGATGGCGGACCGCCGGATCTCGGCCGAGATCGGCGATTTCCGGCTTCTCGACCGCAAGGTCGTCGACATCCTGAACCAGCTGCCCGAGCGCTCGCGCTTCACGAAGGGCTTGTTCCCCTGGCTGGGCTTTGCCCAGGACGAGGTTCGCTTCGTTCGCGAGCCCCGCGCGGCCGGCACCAGCAAGTGGCGCTACTGGCGCTTGTGGAACTTGGCGCTCGACGGCCTCACCGGATCGACCACGGCGCCCCTTCGGATCTGGACCTATATCGGCTTCACCGTCGCGAGCCTCGCCTTCCTGTTCGGACTGGCGCTCGTGGCAGTGACCCTGGTCTCGGGCAACCCGACACCCGGCTATCCCTCGCTGATGGCGACGATCCTCTTCCTCGGCGGACTCAACCTGCTCTCGCTGGGGATCATGGGCGAGTATGTGGGCCGGATCGCCGCGGAGGTGCGGGGGCGGCCCCTCTACGTCATTGACCGGGTTACGGGAGCGCCGGAGCCGGACACGGAGCAAGCCGATCCATGGAACAGGCGGTCTTCGCCCGCATGGCCTCCAACGAGGCCGAGCATTGGTGGTTCTCGGGCCGCCGCGCCGTCGTCGCAGCACTCATCGGCCGCCTGATCGCGCCGCGTGCCGGGTCGCGGATCCTGGAGGTCGGCTGCGGCAGCGGCGGCAATCTCGACCTCCTGGCCGGTTTCGGGCGCGTCGACGCGATCGAGCAGGACGCGACCGCACGGGCGACGGCGCGGGCCCGCTCCGGCCTCGCCGTCCGCGCCGGTGCGCTGCCGGACGACCTTCCCGTTCCGGATGGCGCCTACGACGTGGTGGCGCTCCTCGACGTGCTGGAGCATGTCGAGGAGGATCGCGCCTCGCTCCGGGCGCTCGGGGCCAAGCTGAGCGCGGGCGGGCGCCTGCTGATCACGGTGCCGGCGATGCCCTGGCTCTGGTCGGCCCACGACGAGGTCCACCACCACAAGCGGCGCTATACCCGCGCCAGCCTCGAATCGGTCGTCACGGCCGCGGGTCTCAGGGTCGAGCGCATCGGCTACTTCAACGGGTTCCTGTTTCCGCTGGCGATCGCCTCGCGGGCCTGGAAGGCCCTGACCGGGGATCGCTCGGGCGACGACGAGATGCCACCGGCGCCGCTCAACGGCGCCCTGCGAAGGATTTTCGCGGGCGAGCGCCACCTCGTCGGGCGGATTCCCCTGCCCTTCGGCCTGTCCGTCTTCGCGATCGCGCGCCGGCCGGACTGAGGAGCGCCCGTCCTCCTGGATCGACGGCGGCGGTCGAGCTGGCCTATGAGGCGGCTCTGCGCGGCGCCAGGGGAGGCGAGGCTGGATGAACATTCTCTCCATCCAATCGCACGTGGCCTACGGCCATGTCGGCAATGCCTCCGCGGTCTTCCCGATGCAGCGCCTCGGCGTGGAGGTCTGGGCCGTCCACACGGTCCAGTTCTCGAACCACACCGGCTACGGCGCCTGGCGGGGGCGCGTCTTCGACGGGCCGGCGATCGAGGAGCTCGTGGCGGGCATCAGCGAGCGCGGCGTCCTCGGCGCCTGCGACGGCGTGCTCTCCGGCTACATGGGCTCGGCCGATATCGGCACCGCGATCCTGCGCGCCGTCGCCCAGGTGCGCTCGGCCAACCCCGCCGCGCTCTATTGCTGCGATCCCGTCATGGGCGACACCGGCCGGGGCATCTACGTGCGCCCCGGCATCCCGGAATTCTTTCGCGAGCAGGCGGTACCGGCGGCCGACATCGTCACGCCGAACCAGTTCGAGCTGAACCACATTTCGGGCCTGCCGAGCGGTACCCTCGAGGAGGCCAAGCGCGCGGTCGCCGCCCTGCAGGGGCTGGGGCCCCGCGTCGTCCTCGTCACATCGCTCATGATCGACGCGACGCCGGCCGGTTCGATCGACCTCATGGCCGCCGAGGGCGGCGGTTTCTGGCTGCTGCGCACGCCAAGGCTCAACCTCGGCGTCAACGGCGCGGGCGATGCCATCGCCGCCCTCTTCCTCGTCCACTACGCCCGCACGGGCTCGGCGGCGCTGGCGCTCGGCATGGCGGGCGCCTCGGTCTACGGCCTCCTGCGCCGGACGGCGGAGGCGGGCTCGCGCGAGATCCTGACGGTCGCCGCGCAGGACGAGTTCGTGAGCCCGAGCGAGACCTTTCCGGTCCTTCCGGTCTAAGGTCCGATGTCAGCCCGCAGCCCGGATCGCATCATGGCCCGCCGCTTCGCCACCCTGGACGTCTTCACCGACACGCCGCTCGCGGGCAATCCGCTGGCGGTGGTGCTCGACGCGGAGGGCCTCGACGACGGGGCGATGCAGGCCATCGCCCGGGAGTTCAACCTCTCCGAGACGGTGTTCGTGCTGCCGCCGCGCGATTCCCGCCACCGCGCGGCCCTGCGCATCTTCACGCCCAACCGCGAGCTTCCCTTCGCGGGCCATCCGACGGTGGGCGCGGCCGTGCTGCTGGCGCTGGAGGACCGCGTATCCGGGCTCGCCGACGCCGTGGTCTTCGGTCTCGAGGAGCTCGCCGGAACCGTGCCCTGCGCCGTCGAGACGGGCGAGGGCCGTGGACGGGCCCGGTTCAAGGCCCCAGTCCTGCCGGAATATGGCGGCGAGGGGCCGGAGCCGAACGCGCTGGCCGCGGCGCTCGGGCTGGAGCCCGGCGAGATCGGCTTCTCGGGCCATGAGCCGAGCCGCCACGCCGCCGGCCCGGCCTTCACCTTCGTGCCCGTCGCCTCGCGAGGGGCGCTCGACGCGGCGCGGCCCGACAGCGCCGGCTTCGCGGCGCTCGGCGACGAATCCGCCCTCTACCTCTATGCGGCCGACCCGGAGGGGCTCGGCCACCGCTACCAGACCCGGATGTTCGCGCCCCATCTCGGCATCGCGGAAGATCCCGCGACGGGCTCCGCCGCGGCGGCCTTCGCAGGCGTCCTGATGCAGTTCGCGCCGCTTGGCGACGGCACGCACGACGTGGCGATCCGCCAGGGCGTCGCCATGGGCCGCCCCAGCGAGATCGCGCTGCAGCTCACCATCGAGTCGGGCGCCCTGCAATCCGTCGAGATCGGCGGCAGCGCGATCGTGGTGAGCCGGGGCGCGCTGCTTGTCTGAGGCGGCGGGGTTCCGCCTCAAGCGGCTGCGAGGGCTCCGGGCCAGCCTCGTTCCCCACGATTGGGCCTGGGCGGCGGACAACGCCGATGCCATCGCCGAGAACTGGAACCGGCGCCGCGCGGCCCGGCCGAGCCTATTCGACGGGCGCGTGCTGCTCGCGAGCGCCTGGAGAGTCGCGGACGGGATCTGCGAGGTCGCCTTCTTCGAGACCGGCTTCGCGCGCTTCCTCGCCCATCGCGACGCCGGGTTCCCGGACCGCTCGGTGGCCAACGCCTTCGCCGCGATCGTGCCCTGCGGCGCCGACGGCGCGGCGATCCTGGGGCGCATGGGCGGTCACACCGCCAATGCCGGCCAGGTCTACTTTCCCTGCGGCACGCCCGATCCCTCGGATATTCGCGGCGAGGCCGAGGTCGATCTCGCCGGCAGCGCGGCGCGTGAGTTCCGCGAGGAGACCGGGATCGACCTTCCCGCCGACGCGCCCGAGGCTTGGCTCCTCCTTGAGGGCGGCGGTCAGCTCGCCTTCCTGCGCCCCACGCGCTTCCCGGAGGATGCCGCCACCCTCGCCGCCCGCATGGAGGCTCACCGCCGGGCGGAGGTCTCGCCGGAGCTCGACGGGTTCGTGATCGCGCGGCGGGGGGTCGATGTCGAGGGCGAGCGGATGCCGGGTTTCATCAAGGCTTATTTCCGGCTCGCCCACCCGGCTGGCGCCCCGGATTGACGAACGGGCCGGGTCAGAACCGGCCGGGCACTGGCCGGGTCGCGGAGCCGGTGAAATGCGAGGTGGCGAGATCGTCGCCGGGGCTTTGGGCCGAGAAGCGGCTCGCGACGCGTGCGACGGGCTCGGCCACGAGGCCCGCCGGCGCCTCCTCGCTCCTGGCGCGAGAGATGCGGACCGGCGCGGGGGCAGACGGGCCGGATTGCAAGGCCGCCGAGACGAACAGCGCCCGGAGCTGCGCCCTCGGATCGGCCTCGGCCGGCGCGAGCCGGGCGGTCGGCATGGGGTTGGACGCGACATTCGCCATGCCGGAGCCGCCGAGGCCCGCGACCTGGACGGCCGGGCGGGGCGGCGGCAGCGGCATGTTGAGGGCGGCGACCACGGCGGCGAACTCGGCCGGGCGGCGGGGCGGCAGCGGCACCTCCGCGGTCTCGGCCGGCAGGCTCGGCGCCGCGGCCGGCGTGGCGGTGAGCAGGCTCTGGGCGTCGCGGCGCTTATCGCTGGTGGAGGGTGCAGCGTAGGCCAGGGCCGCGCCGGCGCCGGTCGCGTCCTCCGGATCGGCGCTGGCGACGACGACCGTCGGCTTGGACCGTGCCTTTGCCGGCGCGGGCGCCGGGGCCTCGTTCGAACCACCGCCGAACAGGCCGGCGAAGAAGCCCTTGATGCTCGGGCCGTCATCCTCGTCGGCCCCCGCATTCTGGGTCTGGCCGGTGACGGTGCCGCCCCGCGCCAGGATCTCGGCCCGCGCCTGCTCGTAGCCCGGCAGCGGCCGGTTGTCGGAGGGCAGGTGCACGGTCTTGCCGTCGGGGAAGAGGCGGGCGAGCTGATCGTGGGTCATGCGCGGCCAGGACCGGACCGAACCGACGTCGAGATGCACGAAGGGCGAGCCGGAGCGCGGATACCAGCCGACGCCGCCGCGCTGCATGCGCATGCCGATGCTGCGGACCTGATCGACGGACACGTCGGGAATGTAGAAGTCCATGGCCTTGCCGGCCATGTGCTGGCTGAACTCGGCCACCCCGCGCGAGCGGCGGCGCAGCATCGAGTTGGTGCCGGGCGAGCGATAGGCCGAGACCACGTGGATCGGCTCGGAGGCGCCCGACGAGCGGTAGGCCTCCCACACGGTGTCGAACAGGCGCGGGTCCATCTTCGTCGGCTCGTCGACCCGCCAGTCGCGCAGGAGCCAGTTGAGCTGCTCCAGGGCCGCGCGGTCGTAGCGCCCGTCACGCTTGAACGTGATCGTGGCGCTCTCCTTGGTGTGGGTGTGGATGATCGAGAGCGTGCGGGTATCGCCGTTGGCGATCGCATCCTGGGTCCCGCTGGTGCCCGCGAACAGGGCGAGGACGAGGCCGGAGGCCAGCGCGACGAGACGGGAGCGATGATTCGCGCCGGGGGCGGAGTTTTCGGCCGTTCCCGGCCCGTCTCGCAGCAGCGCTCGCACGATGGTTCCCACCCTCTCCCGGACCGCGCCCTGCGCGGTGCCATGGTGAACGCAAGGTTGCCGAAAACCGTAAACGCGCGGTTATCAGGTCCTTCGCCGGAGCACCCGTGCTGAGACGGCTAGGTTCGAACCGTGGCGAAATCGTGCTGTGCAAGAGCGCCGACGCACCCGGGGCGCATTTTGCCCGCCACCGTTGCGCGGCTGCATCGTAGCGGCCGTGCTCTTGATCGCGCGCCCGGCCCCTTGCTTGCTCGCGATGGATCGCCCTCTATCGGGGGCCGAAACGAAAGCCCCTCACGATGCCCGTCCTCGACAGGATCGCAGCCCTCGGTGACGAGATCGCCGCCTGGCGCCACGATCTGCACGCCCATCCCGAACTCCTCTACGAGGTCCACCGCACCGCGGATTTCGTCGCCGGCAAGCTGCGGGATTTCGGCTGCGACGAGGTCGTCACGGGCATCGGCCGGACGGGCGTCGTCGGCGTGATCCGCGGCCGGGCGCACGGCTCGAACCGGGCCATCGGCCTGCGCGCGGACATGGACGCCCTGCCGATTCGGGAGCGGCGCCCCCTGCCGTACCGTTCGACCGTGGAGGGGCGGATGCATGCCTGCGGGCATGACGGACACACCGCGATGCTGCTCGGGGCAGCCAAGTACCTCGCCGAGACCCGCGGCTTCGACGGCACGGCGGTGATGATCTTCCAGCCCGCCGAGGAAGGCGGCGGCGGCGGCGAGGCGATGGTCCGCGACGGTCTGATGGAGCGCTTCGGGATTGAGGCCGTCTACGGCATGCACAACATTCCGGGCCTGCCCGTCGGCCGCTTCGCGATCCGGCCCGGCCCGATCATGGCCTCGACGGACCGCTTCACCATCACGATCGAGGGCAAGGGCGGCCATGCCGCGCAGCCGCAGCACGCGGTGGACAGCGTGCTCGTGGCGAGCCACGTCGTCGTCGCCCTGCAATCCATCGTGGCGCGCTCGGTCGACCCGCTGGAGAGCGCCGTGGTCTCGGTCTGCGCGCTCGAGGCCGGCGAGGCCTTCAACGTGCTGCCGCAGAGCGTGACCATGCGGGGCACGATGCGCGCGCTCTCGCAGGAGGTGCGCGCCCTGATCCAGGAGCGGATCGATACTGTGGCGGGCCACGTCGCAGCGGGCTTCGGCGCCGACGCCAGCGTCGCCTACGGCGGCGGCTACCCGGTGACGGAGAATCACCCGGCCGAGACGGCCTTCATGGCCGATGTCGCCGCGGACATCGTCGGCGAGGCCTCGGTCGAGCGCGAGGTGGCGCCGATGATGGCGGCGGAGGATTTCTCCTACATGCTCGCCCACCGCCCGGGGGCCTACATCTTCCTCGGCAACGGCGATTCGGCGGGCCTTCACCACCCTGATTACGATTTCTGCGACGACGCGGCGGTCTACGGCGCCTCGCTCTGGGCCCGGCTCATCGAGACGGGTCTGCCGCTGCGGGGGTGAACGGCCGGTGTCAGGCCGCCGCGACCGTATTGCGCTCGACGCTCACCACGGCGTCGAAGGGCGCGTCATCGTCCAGGGACTCGGCATCCGGGACGCAGACGATGAGGCCGCTGCCCGCCCGCGATTCGCGCAGGGCCCGCAGCCGCTCGCGGATTTCCGCGGGCTTGCGATCCTCCAGGGCGATGGCGACGACCACGATGTCCGGATGCCGGGCGAGGCAGCGGGCGAGGTCGATCGCGACGCGCTCGCGGGCGCCGATCGCGTGCTCGCCGAGGCTGGCGCCGCCTCCGCCGAGGCCGGGCTCGACGCGGCTCGCGAGGCCGAGCCGGTAGACGGTCGGCTCCAGCCCCTGCTCGGAGAGGACGCGGCGCACCAGCGCGCGCACCCGCGCCTCGGCCCCGGCCCCTTCGCCGTTGATGCGGCCGAACAGGACGTTCTCCTCCAGGCTCGCGGCCGCCGTGAGCCGGTTCGGATCGTAGAACTCGACCGACCCGCGCAGATGGGGCGGCATCAGCGCCGCGAAGGACCGGCGCGCGCCGACGATCCGCTCCTCGAAGGCAGGGTCGACGAGCCCGAAGCGGTGGCGGGTTTCGCTGTAGCGGAGCGCCAGGCCGATCAGCCGCTCGCGGTCGCGCTGGCCGGCCGGGCCGCGTCGCCAGCCCTTCGCCTCGGGTTGGCGCGCGATCAGGTCCTCGAAATAGCCCCGGTCCGCCGCCGGAAACAGCGAGAAGGCGTCGAAGAGCGGATGGTCGTCGGGCAGGTCCGCGAAGATCTCGACGGTGCTGCGCGCCACCTGGAGGCCGATATCAACGAGGGGCCGCGACAGGTCCTCGGCCTCGAGCACGGCCCGCAGATAGGGGTGCGAGGCGAGCTGCCCCTCGGCGAAGACCGGCCCCACCGGCTCCCCGAACAGGATGTTCTCGCCGACGGTCGCCTGGTGATTGTAGAGGACGGGATCGAAGGCCTCGACCAGGCGCGAGGCCTTGTCGGCCTCGAGCGCGTCACGCACGGCCTGCCGGGCGGCGACGATCGCCTCGGCCACGGCGGGCTCGGCGTCCGGATCGACGGCGCCTTCGAGGCCTCGTGCGTAGACGAAGGCATCGAGGCCGGTGACCTTCAGGATCGCGATGAGGTCGGCATCGTCCGGCACCGCGCCGGGCGAAGCGCCGTAGAGCAGGTTCTGGCGCAGGCTCCCATCGATCAGCACGGCCTCCGTGCCGGCCAGGGCGATCCGCCGTGCGCGCTCGGCCGCGTCCAGGCCACGAAGGTCGATGCCGTCGTAGGTCACCGCCCCCACCGTGGGTTCGAGCTGCCCGGCCAGCACAGCGGCGAGCACACGGCTGCCGCTGCCCCGCTGCCCGAGGATCGCGACATGGGCGGGCATTGTGACCGCGAGGTCCACGCCGGCGAGGCGCTCGCCGCTCGCCGGATCGTAGGCGCCGACGCCGGCGGCGACGAGCGGCCCACTCTGGGGGAAGGCCGTCCCCGCCTGCCGGCTCAGCGCCCGGGCCTCCAGGGCATCCAGCGTCCGGGCGATGTCGCGGAACAGGGGTGCGACGCCCTCCCGAACCAGCCACAGGTGCAGGGTCACGGCAAGGGCGATCACCGCCAGGGCGAAGGCTCCGCCGGCCGCGACCAGGGCCTCGATGGCGACGGGCGCCGCCCCGCCCGCATGGCCGCGCCAGAGCGCCGCTGCCAGCACGATCGCGGGGAGCAGGATGCCGAGCGCAAGCGAGGGCGCCCGGGCATAGGCGAGCGCGGATTCGGACGCCGCGAGCGCGGTCCGCGTCGCCGCGCCCTTGGCGGCGAGCCGCCGGCGCTCGTGGTCCGCCGCCCCGTGGACGCGCACCGCCGGCATGCGCCGGAGCAGGTCGGCGAAGGTGCGCTCGGCCGCCGCGCTCTCGCTGCGGCGCAGATCGGCCCGTGCCGCGGTCCGCCTCAGGATCAGCATGCGGGCAAGGCCCGCCGCCAGGAGTCCGACCGCGACGGCCGGGACGAGGCGCGGGGCGGCGAGCCCGGCGAGGAGCAGGGCCAGCAGCACGGCCCCGATCGCCAGTGCCGGCGCGAGCAGGCAGAGGCCGAGCAGCATGTCCATGCGGGCGAGCAGGGCGCCCATGCCCTGGGTCAGGCTGCGGGCCTCGTCGCGCGCGCCGGGCGGGGCGCGTAGGATCGCCTCGGTGACGCGGGTGTTGAGGCGCCGCACCGCCCTGGTCTGAGCCAGGAAGGCGAGCCGCGCGACCGCCCATCCCAGCAGAGCAGCGCCGAGGGCCGCGACACAGAGCCCGATCAGGGCGGCGAGGATCAGGTCCGGCTGCGGAAGGCTCCAGCCCCCGGCCAGCACCAGGGGCGCGGCCTTCCCGAGCGAGGGGATCGCGACCGACAGGAAGCTGCCCTGCGCCGCCCCGCCGGCCAGGATTCCGACGAGATCGCGCAAACAGAGAAGCGCCAGGATGGCGAGTGGTCCGCCGAGGCCGAGCGCCAGCCCGATCGCGGCGAGATGATAGCCCCGGGCGGAATGCCAGGCGAAGACGACGGGATCACGTTCCATCGACGCCACTGCCCGTCCCCGCCCTCGTCATGCCGGAGGGTCTAGAGGACGGGCGCGGCGGGGGGAAGCGTGGCGGTGGGGTTGCGACGCCTCGCGCGTGCCCTGGCGCACGAGGCGTCGCGCGTCTCAGGCGGCGATGACCGTCACGGGCTCGGCCGCGCGGACCTCGGCATCGACATGGTCCGCGAAGCGCTTGAAATTCTCCTGGAACATCGAGACCAGCCGGGTCGCCGTCTCGGCGAAGGCCGCCTTGTTGTTCCAGGTGTCCACCGGCGAGAGCACGTGGCTCTCGACGCCGGGCACGCTGGTCGGCACCGCGAAGCCGAAGAACGGATCCCGGCGGAACTGCCCCTTGCTGAGCGTGCCGTCGAGGGCAGCGGCGAGCAGCCGGCGCGTCACGCGGATCGGCATGCGCCGGCCGGTGCCAACGCCGCCGCCCGTCCAGCCCGTGTTGACGAGCCAGCAATCGGCATCGTGATGGGCGATGAGGTCGCGCAGGAGGTTGCCGTAGACGCTCGGGTGCCGCGGCATGAACGGCGCGCC
>JAESGP010000162.1_pt1 | contig 27144 bp, 15 predicted proteins | sample 9269741 | NCBI WGS metagenome assembly JAESGP01 (sample SAMN15720684, study PRJNA650882) | algae metagenome | isolation source: Desmonostoc vinosum HA7617-LM4 and co-occurring heterotrophs from cave wall | place: USA: Waikapalae cave, Hawaii | collected 2011-05-27
CTCCTGTGAGGGTTGCACCTGTTAAATCTGTTGCATCTAATTGGGTTTGCTTGAGTTTTGCTCTTGACAAATCGGCATCTTGTAAGTTGGCTTCACTGAGATCAGCACCAATAAAGCTAGTATCTTTGAGATTCGCATTACACAGATTAACACTTCGTAGCGATAGACCATCAAAGTTTTTGTCTTGTCCTTCTCTTGTGGTTACTAACTGCCGAACTAGTGATTTTTCTAAATAAGTTTTCCAAACATCGGCAAAATCTAGCTTTTGAGCTTGAAACCAACAGGTGCGAGTCAGATTAGCATTTCTAAAATCTGTATTTTTGAGTATCGCTTGAGTGAAGTTAGCATCTGTTAAATTAGCGCTACGAAAACTAGTGCCATCATCACCACAGGCAATAGCTATTCTCAAAATGTAGACGTACTTCTCATCTCCAGCCAAAACTCGCCAGCTCATGTAAAGTAATAATGCTACTGTAGCCACTGTTGTAGTCACAGCTCCACCTGCAACTGCTCCAATTTTGGCAAACACTGTCACACTTGTAGTCATAGCAGCTATTACAACTGCCGCAATGGTCACTGCAATAGCTACTTTACTTGCAACAACTGCTACTACTACTACCGCTACGGTTACAACTACGGATGCTGCTAAAGATGCTGCCATAGCTTTCATCCCGGTTATGGCCGCGCCCAAAGTCACAACTATTAAAGCTGTTAATACACTCTGTTGACGGATGGCAAAAAGAAAGATAAAAAATCCAGTCAATACTACTATTACAACTAAACCAATCGGATCTTTTCCATTAATGAGCAAATATACGGTGTTGGCACCAAAGTAAGGTAAGAAAATTCCTACGGTTGTTGATACAACTAATGAAGTTAATACCAAAATAATTATTGAATGCGATCGCAGTCCAGCTTGGGCATGGCTGAAGTTCGCACCTTTGAGGTTAGCATTGGTGAAGTTTGCCCCTCGAATGTCGGTATAGCTAAAGTTTGCTCCTGCAAGGTCTTTACCTTTGAAGTTGCGTCCTTGGAGATTTTGACCTGAGAAGTCTAAAGCCATGTTCAACTGTAAAAAGATTAGCAAATTCTACTACAGGCTCACCTCTGTGGATTCAGCAATAATTATATATATTGGGAACGTTGCTGAGTAGAAATATGAATTTGTATCACGCAGAGGCAAGGCAGCGCGTTGCGGAGCGAGTGTGGTCTTGGGGAGCCACCCCCGTGGGCGGGTTTCCCGACTTGAGGAGCCACTGCGTTGCGGGGGTTCCCCCCGTTGTAGCAAGTGGCGTGGGAGTGGCGTGGTTTCCCCCATGAACAACTCGCGTCGGGGTTCCCCCCGTTGTAGCGACTGCCGCGCACCAGACGCAGAGAGTAAGAGTTGAGAAGAGTTAGTTTTTAAATTTCATATTCAAATTCAGCAGATTATTAAGGTATACGGAGTTTTTTCACTAAATGAAATAGGAGTTCTATAATTGTTTTTCTATCTCTTCGTCAACTAGTTGTGATAACTTTTCGGCTGCTCCAGATTCTCCTCTAATGTTTCTGAGTTTGGTTCGCATCTGGTCTAATTTTTCTGGGTGATTCAAAAAGTCTAAAACTATTTCTGCTACTTCTTGTGGTTGGAGTTTGCCTACAAGTTCTGGTACTATCTCTTGCTGTGCCCAGATATTGGGCCATGCCAATAAACCTTTACGTCTCAATACTAGCCAGTTAATTAGTTTTGCAAAGGTGGAACCTACTCCTGGTAAGTTAGCTAGTATGCCTGGTAAGCCATCCCAGGAACGCATGGCATCAAGTTGTTGGGTTGGTAGCAAAACAATCATCGGTACTCCTAAAGCACCGAGTTCAGCAGTGTTTGCGCCTACTGTAGTCAGGCAGATGCTGCATTGGGATAATAAATCATATGCAGGGGTTTCTTGCCATAGTTCTACAGTTAAACCTTTGGGAGTTGTGAGTGCTGATTTGAGAGTAGTGAGCAAGGAAGTACCAGAGATACCAAAGGTTTGCACGAAAGGGTTTTTCTGTGGGTTGGCAAAACTAGCTAAAGTTTGTAAATCCAAAGTTGGGGCGACGGGAATCACAAATTTGGTTTGGGGTCTTTTGGCATGAATATATTCGGCAATGGCTAGTGTTAATGGAACTCCCTGGGCTAATTTTGCTGCTTTTGAACCAGGTAAAATACCAATTAGTTCGGTTTGTTGTTGGTCATTTGCTGAGGAAGAATGACTTCCTGCTTCTAGCATTAAATCCCCGACGACGGTAAATTTGTGGGCATACTTTTGGGGAACGCGGTTGGCTAGCTGGGGTTTCATGATCCCAAAACGATTAATCCATTTGTGCCATCGGGCTTCCCATTCGGCATAAACTACTGTGGGATAGCCTAGTTTTTTGCCGATAATCACGGGAAAAATTTGGTCTCCACCCAAGAAGACAATTACACCATGATTTCTCCAATCCCAATTTTCAAATGTTTTACCCCAAAGCAAAAATGACCAAAAATGTTCTGCTGCCTGTACTCTATCTACTTCTGGATAAGATCTAGCGATCGCAGTTTCTTTCCCGGTAGCATTGGGACAAGGTGATAACACTACGGAAATCCTCACCACACAACGGTCATCCCCTAGCTTTTGCCGTAATGCCTTGACCACTGGACGCACCCAGGTCGTGACTTCACCAGGGCCATTGGAGAGTATTAAAATATCAACTTTGTTCATTGGTCATTTGCTATTGGTTATTAGCCAAGATTTAATAGTAGCTTACGGATAAATGTTAATTTTTTGTTACATATCCTTGAGTTATTACTTTTATAAGTTGTCAAAGTTTGTTAATAAATGTTTCATTTTTTATATCGAATTGTGTCAGATGAGCGACAAAATCCCCACTGTGTAAGCGTTTTCTGATAAAAAACTCATATTGCCGATTATCGAAAGCAACTAGAGAACACGCATCAAAGGAGCCGAGGAAGCATGTTCACCCATGTTAAGTCCACCATCAGACATATTGCGCCTGATAACTTACGCGGACGTAATTTCATCAAGGTGGTCTATGTGGTGCTTGAGTCCCAGTACCAGAGTGCATTGTCGCAAGCGGTGAGGGAAATTAATACTAGTAACCCTAACCTAGCGATTGAAATCAGCGGTTACTTGATTGAGGAACTCCGAGATTCCGAGAACTATGAGGAGTTCAAACGGGATATGGAGAGTGCCAATATATTTATTGCCTCGCTGATTTTCATCGAAGACTTAGCACAGAAAGTAGTAGCAGCTGTAGAACCACACCGCGATCGCTTGGATGTTGCGGTTGTCTTTCCCTCGATGCCAGAAGTGATGCGCCTAAACAAAATGGGCAGCTTTTCCCTGGCACAGTTGGGTCAATCTAAAAGTGCGATCGCGCAGTTCATGCGAAAACGCAAAGAAAAATCCGGCGCGGGATTCCAAGATGGAATGCTGAAGTTACTGCGAACACTACCGCAAGTGCTGAAGTTTCTGCCTATGGACAAGGCACAGGATGCCCGAAATTTTATGCTTAGTTTCCAGTATTGGCTAGGCGGTTCTCCAGAAAATTTGGAAAACTTCTTGCTGATGCTGGCTGATAAATATGTATTTAAGGAGACACGCCAAGGCTCGTCTCTAGAATATCAACAGCCAGTAGTGTATCCCGACTTGGGGATTTGGCACCCTCTAGCACCTCAGATGTTCGAGGATGTGAGAGAATACCTCAACTGGTACACAGCCCGCAAGGATATCTCCAGCGATTTAAAAGACCTCCTAGCGCCTTGTGTGGGGTTAGTATTACAACGCACCCACTTAGTTACAGGTGATGACGCCCATTATGTAGCAATGGTGCAGGAATTGGAAGCACTGGGGGCACGAGTCTTGCCTGTGTTTGCCGGAGGTTTGGATTTTTCTAAGCCTGTAGATGCTTACTTTTACGAACCAACTACCAACAAGCCGCTAGTTGATGCAGTAATTTCGCTGACTGGCTTTGCTTTGGTGGGTGGCCCTGCTAGACAAGACCATCCCAAAGCGATTGATTCACTCAAGCGGCTAAATCGTCCTTATATGGTGGCGTTGCCTTTAGTCTTCCAAACCACAGAAGAGTGGATGGATAGCGATTTGGGGTTACACCCGATTCAAGTAGCCCTACAAATTGCCATTCCCGAATTAGATGGGGCAATTGAACCGATAATTTTATCAGGTAGAGATGGGACGACAGGGAAGGCGATCGCCCTGCAAGACCGCATCGAAGCTGTAGCAAAACGGGCATTAAAATGGGCTAACCTCCGCCGTAAACCCAAACTCAACAAAAAAGTTGCCATCACCGTTTTCAGCTTCCCACCCGACAAAGGTAATGTTGGCACCGCCGCCTACTTGGATGTGTTCGGTTCCATCTACGAGGTGATGAAAGCTTTAAAAAACAACGGCTACGATGTACCGGAACTACCAAAATCAGCCCAGGCGCTGATGCAAGAAGTCATCCACGACGCCCAAGCACAGTATAGTAGCCCTGAACTCAACATCGCCTACAAGATGTCAGTTCCAGAGTATGAGGCACTCACACCCTACTCTCAACGCCTAGAAGAGAACTGGGGGCCACCTCCCGGACACCTCAACAGCGATGGGCAAAACCTTTTAATTTACGGCAAACAATTTGGTAACGTCTTCATCGGTGTTCAACCCACCTTTGGTTATGAAGGCGACCCCATGCGGTTATTGTTCTCTCGTTCTGCTAGCCCCCACCATGGCTTTGCAGCATACTACACCTACCTAGAACAAATTTGGGGAGCTGATGCAGTATTGCACTTTGGGACTCACGGTTCTTTGGAATTCATGCCCGGTAAACAAATGGGGATGTCCGGTGAATGTTATCCCGATAACTTAATTGGCACAATTCCTAACCTGTATTATTACGCAGCTAATAACCCCAGCGAAGCCACAATCGCCAAGCGTCGCAGCTACGCCGAGACAATTTCCTACCTGACGCCCCCAGCGGAAAATGCTGGTTTATACAAAGGTTTGAAGGAACTTAGTGAGTTAATAGCTTCTTACCAAACCTTAAAAGACACTGGACGCGGCGTTCCCATTGTCAACACCATCATGGATAAGTGCCGGATGGTGAACTTGGATAAAGATATTGACTTGCCAGAAACCGACGCCAAAGATCTGAATGCCGAACAGCGAGACAATATCGTTGGTAGTGTCTACCGCAAGTTGATGGAGATTGAATCGAGATTGTTACCTTGTGGGTTACACATCATCGGTAAACCGCCGAGTGCAGAGGAAGCTGTTGCTACCCTCGTCAACATCGCTAGCTTAGACCGTCAGGAAGAAGAAATTCTTAGCTTGCCGCGAATTATCGCCAATAGCATTGGACGTAACGTTGACGAAATTTATCAAAATAGCGACAAAGGCGTTTTAGAAGATGTTCAGCTATTGCAAGACATCACCTTAGCAACCCGTGCCGCAGTTAGCGCCCTTGTCAAAGAACAAACCGACGCCGAAGGACGAGTTTCTCTGGTTTCTCGGCTGAACTTCTTTAACATGGGCAAAAAAGAACCTTGGGTAGAAGCATTGCAGCAAGCAGGGTATCCCAAAGTTGACACAGCAGCCCTCAAGCCCCTATTTGAGTACTTAGAATTCTGTCTCCAGCAAGTCTGCGCTGACAACGAACTTGGTGCATTACTCAAAGGCTTAGAAGGCGAGTACATCTTACCTGGGCCCGGTGGCGATCCCATCCGTAACCCGGATGTCTTACCCACAGGTAAAAATATCCATGCCCTCGATCCCCAATCCATTCCTACAACCGCCGCCGTCCAATCAGCCAAAATCGTCGTAGATAGGCTTTTGGCGCGTAACAAGGCGGAAAACGGTGGAAAATGGCCCGAAACCATCGCCTGCGTCCTCTGGGGCACCGATAACATCAAAACTTACGGTGAATCCCTAGCACAAATTATGTGGATGGTAGGCGTGCGTCCGGTTCCCGATGCTTTGGGACGGGTAAACAAGTTAGAATTGATACCCTTAGCAGAGTTAGGACGCCCCAGAATTGATGTAGTCATCAACTGTTCTGGTGTATTCCGTGACTTGTTCATCAACCAAATGAACCTGCTAGACCAAGCAGTAAAAATGGCAGCTGAGACGGATGAACCCTTAGAAATGAACTTTGTTCGCAAACATGCCTTGCAGCAAGCCGAAGAACTGGGGATCAATTTGCGTCAAGCAGCTACGCGCGTCTTCTCCAATGCTTCTGGTTCCTACTCGTCAAATATCAACTTGGCAGTAGAAAACAGTACTTGGGATAGCGAAGCTGAGTTACAGGAAATGTACTTGAAGCGGAAATCCTTCGCCTTCAATTCCGATAACCCCGGTATGATGGACGAGTCCCGGCAGATTTTTGAAAGCACCTTAAAAACTGCTGATGCCACCTTCCAAAATTTGGATTCTTCGGAGATTAGTTTAACGGATGTTTCCCATTACTTCGACTCAGATCCCACCAAGCTAGTAGCAAGTCTGCGTGGTGATGGTAGAACACCAGCCTCTTACATCGCAGATACCACCACAGCTAACGCCCAAGTACGGACATTATCAGAAACCGTGCGCTTAGATGCCCGTACCAAATTATTAAACCCCAAATGGTATGAGGGGATGTTATCTCACGGTTACGAAGGTGTCCGCGAACTCTCCAAGCGGTTAGTAAATACTATGGGTTGGAGTGCGACAGCTGGCGCTGTGGATAACTGGATTTACGAGGATACTAACGAAACATTCATCAAAGATGAAGCAATGCGTCAGCGATTGATGAATCTGAATCCTCATTCTTTCCGCAAAGTTGTATCAACTTTATTGGAAGTGAATGGACGCGGTTATTGGGAAACTAGCGAGAGTAATTTAGACTTGCTGCGCGAGTTATACCAAGAAGTTGAAGACCGAATTGAGGGGATTGAGTAGGATTACATGGGCAGGCGTTATGCCTGCCTTAATTTTTAAATTACACAACAGGCGATCGCCTAACGACAGCCGCTACGCCTCTACGCCTAAAGTGCAATCATATAATTAGCGATCGCTTTTGGGACTGCTATTACCATGGATGCTTTAACTGTAAACCTAAAACCAGTATTGGAACTCACAGATGAGCAGTTTTTTAATCTGTGTCAGGCAAACCGCGATTTGAAATTTGAGCGCACTGCAACGGGAGAATTAATTATCATGCCACCCACTGGAGGAGAAACCGGAAATCGCAATGGTAGATTAAATCAACAGTTATTTAATTGGTCAGATCAAGATAAGACTGGCATTGTCTTTGACTCTTCTACTTGCTTTAAATTACCTAATGGTGCAGATCGTTCCCCCGATGCTGCTTGGATCAAGTTGTCAAAATGGAATACTTTAACTGAAGAACAAAAAGAAAAGTTTCCTCCTATTTGTCCTGATTTTGTAATTGAGTTACTTTCTCCAAGCGATAGTTTGAGCGCCACTCAAGAAAAGATGAAAGAATATTTAGATAATGGTGTGCGTTTAGGTTGGTTAATTAACCGCAAATCCCGCCAAGTGGAGATTTATCGCCAAAGTCAAGAGGTTGAGGTTTTAGATTCGCCAGCGACGTTATCAGGGGAAGATGTTTTAAATGGTTTTGTTTTGAATTTAACAGCGATTTGGTAATGATCTTTTGCCAGAATAATCACGTTTCCAGTGCGCTGATCTAAAGTTACTAAGTCAATCACAAAAAGCGATCGCCTAACGACAGCCGCTACGCCTAAAGTACAATCATATAATTAGCGATCGCTTTTGGGACTGCTATTAAGCTGTTCCATATATAACTTGCATAATTAGGGCGGGCAAGATGCCCATCCCACAAGAGTTTTATTTAATTTGATTATGTAATTTAGATGTTTTTTAGCTTACCATGGATGCTTTAACTGTAAACCTAAAACCAGTATTGGAACTCACAGATGAGCAGTTTTTTAATCTGTGTCAGGCAAACCGCGATTTGAAATTTGAGCGCACTGCAACGGGAGAATTAATTATCATGCCACCCACTGGAGGAGAAACCGGAAATCGCAATGGTAGATTAAATCAACAGTTATTTAATTGGTCAGATCAAGATAAGACTGGCATTGTCTTTGACTCTTCTACTTGCTTTAAATTACCTAATGGTGCAGATCGTTCCCCCGATGCTGCTTGGATCAAGTTGTCAAAATGGAATACTTTAACTGAAGAACAAAAAGAAAAGTTTCCTCCTATTTGTCCTGATTTTGTAATTGAGTTACTTTCTCCAAGCGATAGTTTGAGCGCCACTCAAGAAAAGATGAAAGAATATTTAGATAATGGTGTGCGTTTAGGTTGGTTAATTAACCGCAAATCCCGCCAAGTGGAGATTTATCGCCAAGATCAAGAGGTTGAGGTTTTAGATTCGCCAGCGACGTTATCAGGGGAAGATGTTTTAAATGGTTTTGTTTTGAATTTAGAAAAAATTTGGTAATGATAACTCGTAAATTATTTTTTTGATTGGTATATCTAAGTATCTCATACAGTTTATTTTGGAGTATTTCTAGTTGCCATTGATAGTGATTAATTTGCTGCAACTGCTTTCTCATAATTTGATGATTACCAAAATTAACTTTAATATCTACAACAAGCGATCGCCCACGGACAGTTACGACTTAATTTCTATGTAAGGATTCACAGGGGAATATTCTCCAAATCGCCAACATAGAGAGGTAGCATTTCTAATTTCCAACACCTGCTCAATATCAAACTCTACTAAACGTTGCGCCCCAGCAAACTCAATTAATCTATCTAGATCCCAAATTATCTTTGCTTGACCACTTAATTGCAATGTGTGACCTTGTGCAAAATCGATAAATAATAAACCTGAATTGGGATTCATAATTAAGTTACCAAAGGTCTGAAACAGATTATTACCAGAGTAATCGGGAAACACAAGCTTATTACTATTCACAACTTGCACAAACCCCGGAAATCCTCCTCGATGAGAAGCATCGGCACCGCCTTCTTGATAGTAGCTGGCGATGAAAAAAGTGTCGGCTTGGGTTATCCAAAGTTGATTTGCCTCGCTCAAATCATCTCTAACACAAGCTTCAGGTTCCTCTTGTAAATCAGTTACAGTTTTTTGGATGTGACGTACCTGAATATATTTAGGACAGTTAAAAAACGCCTGCTGAATTTGTACTTTTATAGTCTCTTGATGTACTTCTGCTTGACCATTTAAACGCACACGCTTGCGGTTTGCCAAATCAATTACTAATAAGCCAATATCATTATTACTGTACAAGTTTTGGTACAGTGGGTCGGTTTGGATAAGAGTAGCATGAATCTGTATCGTTTGCATGTTTAAAACTTGCAAAAAGCCTGGTTTTCCTGTTAATAAAGATGCCCAAACCCTATTGTTTGTATCAACTGTGCTAGAAACTGCTAATTGCTGCGTGCGAAGAAATTCCTGAGCAGATGGCTTGATGTTACTGGTGATAACACTACCCAAACTTTGAGCCTCTTCTCGCACACCCGCTTGGATTTGCACTCTAATTTCGCCAGAATGAAAAGACATTTTAATAATTAGTAGTTAAGAAAGGCAGGTTCTATTACTCATGGGTATTTGACTATATGCTACCAAAGCGATCGCCAGAATTAGCATGGAACACCCAAATTTGAAACTAATAATGACGCGACGCTGGGCTACAGGAGTATATTGGCTGCCCTGCCAGGGTTTGAACCTGGAATCTTCTACTTCAAAGGTAGGGATGTTGCCAGTTACACCACAGGGCAATGATTGGCTGCCGAGGTAGGGTTTGTAGACGCGGAGCGGCTTAGCGCAGGATACCTACAAACTCCTGTTTCAGAGACAGATGACTCTACCAATTCGTCTACTCGGCAATGAAATAAATGGCTGCCCCAGTAGGACTTGAACCTACAACCTCGCGGTTAACAGCCGCTCGCTCTGCCATTGAGCTATGGGACAATGTGCCAGTCCCCCAGATCTGAATTGAACAGATGACCTCCTGTTTTTCAAACAGGCGCTACTACCAACTGAGCTACTAGGGGATAAGGTGAGAACGGAGGGACTTGAACCCCCACTTTTCGGTTTCGTAGACCAATGTGTTCATCCAGTTACACCACGTTCTCAGAACGGAGAGGACAGGATTTGAACCTGCGACGGGCTTTAAAAACCCGTTTCCTCTTAGCAGGAGGACGCCTTGAGCCGCTCAGCCACCTCTCCAACAGATGCGGGAGAAGGAATCGAACCTTCCTAGACAGGCTTATGAGACCTGTGAGTCACCACTACTCTATCCCGCTATGGGTTGGGCAGGAATTGAACCTGCAACCAACAAAGGACGCTTTTACAGAGCGCTGCCCACACCAATAGGCGAGCCAACCCAAATAGAAGCCTCGACGGGATTTGCACCCGCTTCTCTTTGACTGAGAATCAAAGCGACTTATCTACTCGTCCACAAGGCTGCTAGGCGGGGATGACGAGATTTGAACTCGTGGCTTCCTGCTCGACAGGCAGGCGCTCTTAACCAACTGAGCTACACCCCCACATTAGATGATAATTATTTAATTTTCATGGTTCTGAGGTGTTGCGCTATGCCTTTTGGAGAGGCTCTAGTGCTTCACTACATATATACTACATAAATACTACAAATGTGTCAAGGGCATACTACAAATTTTTTTTAAAATGAGAGGGCAGTGTTATTTAATGGCTGTATTGACCTCTCTAACTGGCTTTGGATTCGGCAGCGCTGAGTAAAATCCCATAAGTTGATTTACTCCTCAAAAAATAACCCCCGCTCCTGGTGATAGAGGCGGGGGTGAGGTAATTTACTGTTTTACTTACCTTGATGTAGATTTACCACCTAATAACCGACATATTCCCTCAAATGCAAATAGCGCGTAGACGCTTGTGGCTTCTCGGAACGCGATCGCACTATCCAACTCTGGCAAGGTCGGCAATGGTTCACGCTACTAGTAGTTGAGGAAAATTTGTGTATCATTGAACCTTGTAGTATTTGTAATCAAGACTAACTAATACGATACTACAACTGTAGTAAGTATTTATCCACTTTTTCAATCAAGTAAATCTCAAGGTAATGAATCGAGATGCGTTAGTAGTGGGAATCAATCAGTATCCTTTCTTAAAAGAGACTCCAACAAGCAAAGCAAAACATCTTCTTACCCCTGCTAACGATGCCGAAGCGATCGCGCAACGTTTAGAAGAGTATGGCGATTTTCGCGTGCGGCGACTACCAGAAACAATTCAGCATCAACAGCGTCGAGTCATGTTTGATGGTTTGGTCAAGTTTGATACTTTGGAAGATGCGATCGTTCAGTTATTCAATCCTGTAGGAAAAAATATTCCAGAAACAGCCCTGTTATATTTTATCGGCCATGGTTTACGCAAAAATCGCGGTGGAGTCACTGAAGGTTTTTTAGCTACCAGCGATGTTGATCCCCGAAAAAATTTGTGGGGTGTTTCCTTGCGATGGTTGCGAGAACTATTACAAAAAAGTCCCGTCAAGCAGCAAATCGTCTGGTTGGACTGCTGCTACAGCGGAGAACTATTCAATTTTACCCAAGCAGATTTGGGAACATCGCTTCAGGAACAGACGCGGTTTTTAATTGCGGCATCGAGAGAATTTGAACCTGCACAAGAAGATATTGATGGAAAGCATGGGGTATTTTCTCATGCACTTTGGCAAGGACTTGACCCCAGACGACAGCCAGATGGTTTAGTTAACAATGACAAATTGATTGAGTATATTGCCCAAACCCTCAAGGATATTCCCCAACAGCCGATATGGTATAATCCCAACCGAGAAATTATGCTGACTGGTGAACGAGAAGATATTCTCATCCATATCCCAGATGAAGTTTGTCCTTACAAAGGGTTACGTTTCTTTGACGTTGCAGATGCTGGTTATTTTTATGGGCGCGAAGCATTAACCCAAAAGCTGATTCAAAGTCTTCAAGTGGGTAAGGGAAATTTTCTGGCAGTATTAGGAGTGTCAGGGAGTGGTAAATCTTCCTTGTTGCGGGCGGGGTTGATGTACCAGTTACAGCAACAGCGTAGATTACCAGGAACAGAGCAATGGAAAATTCGGATTTTTACCCCAAGCGAGCAACCTCTAGTAAGTTTGGCAACGGTCTTTCTGGATGAGGATGCTACAGATATCCAGCGTGCAGAACAGCTAAAAATAGCACAAGAAGCGATCGCCTCTGGAGCAACAGGGCTGGCACGATTAATTAAAGCATCGCGATCGCCCCGCGCCCTACTAATTATTGATCAGTTTGAAGAGATTTTTACCATTTGTCAAAGCCAAATTGACCGACAGCAGTTTATTGCTATTTTATTGGGGGCGCTCAAACAAGCACAAGAGCAACTCTGCATTATATTTGCCATGCGTGATGATTTCTTGGGTAAGTGTGCTGCGTATCATGAGCTGACTGAATTGATTCAAGCCAATTTAGTGATGGTAACTCCTATGTCTTTAGAAGAGTTGCAGCAGGCAATCCGAGAACCTGCAATTAAACTAGGGCGGAAGGTAGAAGAAAATTTAATCAATACTATTCTCCAAGACTTGGGTGTTGCAGTCGAACAACCCACACAAGAACCTGAACCGGGAATGTTGCCTTTGTTGTCATATACTTTAGAACAGCTTTGGCAACGGCAGACATTAAATTGGTTGAAGCTAGACAGTTATCAGCAATTAGGCGGAGTCCGAAAAACCTTAGAAAATTTGGCACAACAAACTTACAAACAGCTATCGGCTGAAGAACAACAAATAGCAGATTTGATTTTTATTAATTTGACTCAGTTAGGGGAAGGAACACCAGACACACGCAAGCAAGTGCCGCAACGAGATTTAGTTGCTTTGGGTAAATCTGCACTGGTAGAGCAAGTAATTCAAAAACTGGCACAGTCCAAGTTAATCGTCACTAGCGAACAACGCAGAGGTGAGCAGAAAGTGGCAGTAGTGGATGTGGCTCATGAAGCCTTGATTCGCCATTGGTCAAGGTTGCGAGAGTTACTGGATAATAATCGGGAGGCGATTAGGACTGAGCGCAGAATTCAGGCAGTAGCCGAAGAATGGGAAGATAAAAGTAAGTCTGTTGATTACTTGCTCACAGGGTTGAGATTAGCAGAAGCCGAGAAATTTTTGCAAGAGCAGTTTGCTACTTTACCACTATCAAGTTTGAGTTACGAGTTAATACAGGCGAGTCAGAAAGAGCGCGATTGCATAGCTGCTGAACTCGAACAGTTAGAAAAGCAAGCACTAGAACAAGAACGGCAAGCTCAAAAGCGAGAATTACAACGAGAGAAACAAGCACGACGCGGTTGGCAATGGCTAGCTTTTGTACTCGGTGCGATCGCTATGGGTACTATTGGTTCATTAGTTTACCGAGAGGGATTGCGTCAGATTGCGATTAGACAAACTGAGATGGTATCCATCAGCCAAGGTAAAGCCACCATTGGCACAGATGAATCCAATGCATATAGTAACGAAAAACCCCAACGCTCTTTTGAGCTTTCCGCTTTTCAAATCCAAAAGTTTGAAGTGTCTAATCGTTTGTATCGACTTTGTGTACAAGCTAGACATTGCGATCGGCCAGTTAATCCTAGTCTATTTAGCGATCGCAAATTCGATCGATATCCAGTAGTAGAAGTTACAGCTTTTCATGCAGCTACTTACTGTGAGTGGTTAGGTATGCGATTGCCTACAGAACTTGAATGGGAAAGGGCTGCACGTGGTTCTCAAGGCGAGCCGTGGCCATGGGGTAACAAAACTCCAGTAGCTAATTTTGCCAATATTTCTGGAAAATCCCCAAAAAGTTTTGCAGTTGTAGATGCTTATAAACAAGGGAGAAGTAAAGAAGGAGAAATTTATAACTTAATTGGTAATGTTTGGGAATGGACTGCATCCTATGATCAGCCATCCTACAAAAACTACGATTTGGGATTGGTTTGGAAAAGTTCAAAAGACTCAATTCAATCAAACCGGCCTCTAATTACTAGAGGGGGAGGTTGGATGTCAAAAATTGAGCGCGTCACCCTACGTTTGCAAACTCCCAGCTCTTTTCATCATCAAGATCTGGGTATACGTTGTGCTAAATAATATAGCCATCTGCTTTGATTTCGGAAATTACTTGCTTAGGGAGGGAACGTGGAACGACACAGCTAAAACGATGCAATAAAAATTGTAGGTTGGGGAGCCACTCACGTGGGCGGGTTTCCCACGCCAGTTCGCACAACGGGGGGAACCCCCGCAAGCGGCTGGCTCGACTTGAGTGAAGTGGCGTTTGAGTCACGAAACCCAACATGGATATTGATGTTGGGTTTCACTTCAGTTTTATCAGCTTAAAATATCAGGAGCAAAACCAAGGTGTCTGAGCTAAAAAAATTAGAATTCTCAAAACCTATTACTCGATACGAGAGTACTGCCATATATAATAATCAAGGACATAAGCTGTTGATCAAAGCTTATGGTAACAGCAAAAATGAAATAGAGGAACGTACTAAGAATTTATCTATATCCTTAAATATATCTACAGATGAAAGTTCGATACCCGAAGCAGAAAATCCGCTAGATTCACCTTTAGAAACAGATATTTCTTCTGAAGATGAAAATCTAGAAAATATCATTCAACCTTTAGATATTTCTATCGATCCGCTGACTATAACCAACCTTGAGCCAGGACGCAAACTTAACTTTGTATTTGAAAATATATTGCCAGATAGAATTTGGAGAGTATTAGAAAATGGTAATTTACAAGCCGTACCTTTAACAAGTTCATCAACAGAAGTTTATATCACAAGTCCACTGACTGAGGTTGGAGCTACTATTACTGTTCAGAGAGGGAGTGCTAATTTCTCATTATATAAATCAACAACAGGTCAGGGGAATTGGCAATTCGTTAAAAAAATTCCAGTTTCAACTGCCAGACCTGAAGTTTTACGCCATAGAGAAAATCAAAATAAGTACTTTAAGTTGATGGTACAAGGTGTACCTGGTACTAGTTATATAGTTAGAGGAGATTGGGTGGTTAATTAAATTATTAGTTTTGATTTTCTTGGCTTGCCAAATTACTTAAACTCCGACTAGCAACATCTGCACTCAATCCCCAGAGGATCAATTCTAAATAATCAGAAAAGGGGTTAGCACCAAAAGTTATCCCCTTTTCTACATATAAAGCGCGTATCCCCACTAACGATAATCCTACTAACAATGTTAAAGATAACAGTGGTCGCACAACCCAAAATGTTGCTTCTGCTCGCAACTCATCAGATACTCCCGCTATTACTATCAAAAGCCGTCGCAACCACGCAAAGATAGCTGATTGATTTTGCTCAACAGCAGTCGATATTGCCGTAGCTGCTTTATTTGCAGCTATTGTCAAAATAGGATCGAGTTGTTGTTCTGCTCCCATCATGACATTGTTAAGTTTGGCAACACTATCCTGTATTTGTTGCAGCAATTCTTTGGCTTTGTCATCGTTCTCAAATTTAATCCACTTTCGCGCTTCATTAATTTTGGCTAATAACCCAGTTTCGCCACCTATATCAGGGTCTTGTTCCATACCTTCTAACTGCTGTTCGATTTTTCGCAGACTATCTAAACAGTTGCGTCGCGCTTTAATTTTCGCTAAATCTGCGTTAACCGTTTCTAAATCCATTTGAGTAACAGAATTGCGGACTTTGTTGACCATTGGAGTGAGAATTTCTTGGTCTTGTTGGTCAACTTGAGTAATCATGTTTTCTGTTTCGTAGATTTTTGCCAAAGCATCCGCTTGGGGAATTCCTTTCTCTTGCATGTACTTGAACAACCTACCCAACACAATACCCACCAATAAAACAAAAATTGGCATCGCTGGGCCAGTCCGCATACTTAAATCCACAGGAATTGCCAGTCTTCCCTCTCTACCCTCCATTGTTAGGTAAATTGCTCCGGTATATCGGTCGGGGGGAATTTGCGATCGCTCCCACTTTAAAGGCAAACTAATGATGGCATTAGCAGCTAATTGGCGATTTGGTGGGTATTCTAGCTCGGTTTGAGTAATTTGATAGTTAGTTAGCTTTCCTTGTAAAATTACCACCGCATTGGTGAGAGATATAGTGGCTTGGTTGGGGTTATCTAGATAAATTAGCCGCCGACTCTGGAAAGCGCCGTCTGGAAGTAATAGATGCGCCAAACCACAGTCCCAATTGCATCGAACTAATTGCAACTGTACTGGTTCTGAATCTTTGACAACTAATGCGGGTCTAGCTTTTGCTTTCACTGTTAGCGGAATTACTAATGCCTCAGACCGCTTTTGCTTAGGTAAAAATATTTCTATCTGTCCTTTGTAAGTTCCTGGTAGCTTTACATCATTGAGTTTTACCTGGAAATCTTTTGGTAATCCTGCTTCTAGCTTGCGTTCACCGATTAACTCTACCTGCTGGCGACCAATTATCTCATCTCCTTCTTGGCGCTTCAAGTCTGAGGGTAAGAATATCCAAGCTGTGATGTCCTCTTTGGCAGCTGTTAGGCGGATGTTGCTAATTAAACTATTCTCCTCCCCCAGCCAACCTTTAATTTCCAAAGGCTTGTCTTTGGCATCGACTTCAATTTTGACGTTAGCTTGAGCAATAGCAGAAGCAGGACAAACGAGTAAAATCAAGAGTGCAGTAGTAATCCAGCGTTTCATGAGTAGGTCAATAAATAGGGGTGTAGGTTTTTAATATTTGGCGTTTTGATGGACGCGGAGACGGGGGGACGGGGGGACGCGGGGACGGGGAGACGCGGAGACGCGGAGACGCGGGGACGGGGAGACACGGAGACGCGGGGACGCGGAGACGCGGAGAAAATTTCTCCCTCATTCCCTGGTCACTGAGCGAAGTCGAAGTGCATCCCCCTCATCTCCCTACTCCCTGTGTTTCTTAAAAGCCTCCTAATTATGGGCGATGCCTATGGCAGGCTGTGCGATCGCACGAGCTAAAGCAATCTCATAAGGAGCATACAATGAATACACTAAACCCAAAGGATTGAGTTTTTGCTGAAGCATTTCTCGCCGCACTGTCAGCATAGCTTGTCCTAAAGGTTCTCCACGAAATACTCGCTCTAGCAAGGTAAAAGCATAAAGTTCTGCAAATAATTCTGGTACAGGGCATTCTGTACCAATGACACCGCTAGCACCAGCTACACGAAAGTCATCAATTAAACTGATGTAACTATCTGGCCCGTAATCTCCAGTGGCGCAGCCGTTGAGTAAGACTAAAGGACGATGCTGCCAGTTGATCTCGCAGGCTTCGAGAAAGTTACTCGAAATTTTGTCATCACTTAGTTCCAAATAAGGCTGCTGTTCGGTTTCATCTATGCCACCGTGACAATAAAAGTAGACAATATCTAAGTCAGAACTGTGGTTTGCCCAAATTATTTCGAGGTCGTTAATTTCTTCAGCTACTAGCATTTTAACTGAGCCGAGTTGTTCGATTTTAGACTTGTGATTTTTCCAAAACCGAAAATTTCGCCAGACATTTAAATTGATATACAAAGGTTGATTGTTGGCAATTTGCCATACCAGGGTAGGTGTTTGAGGCAGTTCTCCACTTGTCCAAGCCGGAAGTTGCTCAATCGCATAGCGATAGCCCCAAAAAGCATGAGGACAGACAAACTTGTAATTATCTTGAAAAGGGCAACCAGTACAGTCGATGTCGTGATTGAGAAATTCTTCGCAGACATGAATCTCTTTACTAGTCTTTACCTGACGCTCGTATAATAACGCCCAAGGAATTGTGACCTTTCCCAATCCTAAAATTGGTTTCATTGGGTTAACTTGGATAACGCTATCAGGTTTCAAGGCGGCGCGTAATTTTTCGCCTCTATCTTCACCTAATGGTAAACTAGCTTTGTTTTCAGGCAGCAGTAAGCGATATAAAGAACGTCCAGCATCGGCTAACTGGGGTAGCCAAGTATTTAAAAGCTGCATATCGCCTTGGGTTTTAAATTGATAACCCTCTTTTGTCGCAGACATGGAGTGTAATTTTTGCCGCACTCTGGCGATCGCATTTCCTAACCCAGATTGTAAATTTGTACTATAAGTTACTAATTCTTGGTTGCCCTGTGTCCTATCCAGAAAGCGTAGATCAGTGCTACCATCTCGTGTATCAACTTGTACATCTACAGTTAAGAATCGCTCAGGCAGCAGTGCTAGTTTTTTATGAGTCAACAAGTCGGTGGTAGTAAAGGTAATGCGAGCGGTTTGAGGTGGGCGCAGCAACTCCGGGATTTCGGCCCCTGCGACAGGGATAACGAGAACTGTTAGTTGCTTAGATTGAAGCAGATATCCACGATATAACAAGTCTACCTGAATGTAGCCTCGACCTTCAAATAAGTTAGGTTTAACGGTGAACTGTACACTCACTGAAGCACCAGTGCGGGGTAGAGTGAGTTTTTTGACAGTTGTATCAATATTGAAATCCTTGGAAGCAACAACTACATCAACTGGTAAGGATTCCGAGTCATTCCAAACCTGAGCCAAAGCTTGCTCTGGAAAGGGAATCGGCTCGTGGTCTATTCCTTTTCGTTCTGGGCTGATGTCTGTAAACAAGAAATAAGTCTGCCCGTGAATTAGAGGTTCGCTAGGTGGAATTGTTGTACAAGCGTGAGGATTTGCAAAGTAAGTGTTAAAGTAACGATAATTTTCTACATAATCTGATATTTCTTGTATAAAAGGTAGCCGCTTAATAGTTTGAGCTTGGTTGTCAGTAAGCAAGATGGAACTGGTAAGGTTAATTACCGGGTTTTGTTGATTGGCTGGTTTACCCCTAGTTTGACCGTCAAAGGTGATAATTGCTTTTGTCTGTTTGAATAATTCTTTCTCTAAGTCGGCTAGGCTGGGTAACAATTCTTGAGGAATTCGTCCATCTAAAGCAGCTAATTTCGCTTTGTTAGACTGATAAATCTGATTTAAGGCGGAATTTGCCTGAATTATGGCAATTAATTCGGCTTCAATAAACTCCCAGTCATCAGGATCTATATCAAGTTGTTGTCCGATGTCTTGCAGCAGTGCTTGTTCGTCTGCGTTCAAAGGAATTTCTAGTTCTTTGAGTGCGAGTAACAGAGCTAGTAGAGTTGTGTTAACGAAAGAATTCATTAAACTCAGGGTTTGGTAATACTTTATCGAATGTGTGTCAATGTGGATGCGTTCTAGACCGCAACCACAACGCAGCTAGAAATATCCTAAGTCGAGGATTGAGTACCGTAGGGCATACCGGAACTTTCGGACTACATCCGAGCAACGCTTGGGGACAAGACACCTCTATTCGAGTAGGTGCAAACCTGCTAGTGCAAGTGATTTCATAGAGTCAAGATCAGCCTAAAGAGCGTCAACAAACTACTCATCTATTTGACCAACGCGGCGTATATTTAAAATGTCACTCATTTTTTTTATTTGAGTAAAGACTTGTTCTAGCTGAGTGCGATCGCGGATGTCTATTCCCAAGTCCATTAAGGCTGGTTGTCCAGTAGCGGTTTTCACTTGGGCATGGCGCACATTGATCCCTTGGTCACTTAAACGCGATAAAATATCCTTCAACACTCCCACGCGGTCAAGGGCCTCAATTTGAATATTCACAGCGTAAGTTTGAGGACGACTACTATTTTCGACTGCTGGATTCCAACCAACAGGTACTAAGCGCTCATACTCGACGTTTTCTAGATTATGACAGCCTTGGCGGTGAATGGAGATACCTCTACCTCTAGTAACAACACCGATAATTGGTTCACCGGGAAGAGGATTACAACAGCCAGCCAGATAATACACCAATCCTTCCACCCCAACAATTGGTGAATCAGTAGAACGAACAGGAGTTTTTGTTGTAGCTGTTGACTCTTTGGGAAGAAACGGGGGTGCAATCGTGACTGGTTGTTGTGCTTTGACTACTTCACGCCAACGATTTAGCACTAGGTTGAGCGTAATTTCACCGTAACCCAAACCTGCTAGTAAATCTTCGACGCTATGGTAGTTACACTTCTCGGCTACGCTTTGCATCGCTTCTGATTTCAGTAGGCTGTCAAAACCAGTTTTACCGAGTTCTTTTTCTAATAATTCTCTGCCACGGGCAACATTTTCTTCACGGCGCGATCGCTTGTACCATTGCTTAATGCGATACTTCGCTGCCGAAGTCCTGACGAAATTCAACCAATCTAAACTTGGGTGGCTATTCTTTTGGGTAATAATATCAACGATATCGCCATTTTGCAGCCGCGTTGATAGGGGTACCATTCTCCCATTCACCCGCGCCCCTGCACAATGGTTTCCTACTTCTGTATGAATCCGATAAGCAAAATCCACACTAGTAGAACCAGGGCTTAAGGGTACAACATCCCCCTTAGGGGTGAAGACATAGACATCATCTTCAAATAAATTGTCTTTGACGCTATCGAGATATTCTTGCGCGTCTTTTAAGTCGCTTTGCCATTCCAATAGTTGGCGTAACCAGGTAAATTTCTCATCTGCCCCTGTTAAATGGCTACTGCTAGAACCGCCTGTTTCTTTATACTTCCAGTGAGCAGCAATTCCATACTCGGCGACATGATGCATTTCCATTGTGCGAATTTGTACTTCCAGGGGGCGACCAGTCAAGCCAATCACGCCAGTATGCAACGATTGGTAACGGTTGGGCTTGGGCAGTCCAATGTAATCTTTAAATCTACCTGGAATTGGACGAAAAGCATCGTGAACTACCGCCAAAGCACGATAGCATTCTTCATTGGTTTGAACAATAATCCGCAGCGCTGCCAAATCGTAAATTTCATGAAATTCTTTTTGCTGTCGCTGCATTTTCTGATAGATGCTATAAAGGTGCTTGGGACGCCCACTAATATCCAAACAGCGGATTCCCGCTTGCTGCAATCGCTCTTGTAAAATTTCTGTAGCTTTGGCTAATTTCTCTTCTCTGGCTGTCCTTTTTTCCGAAACATGCTGCTGCATTTGACGAAAAGCCTCTGGTTCTAGATACTTAAAGGCTAAATCCTCAAGTTCCCACTTGATGCGCCAGATACCCAAGCGATTGGCCAGAGGAGCAAAAATATCTCTTGTTTCTTGGGCGCTGCGGCGACGGCTGGCTTCTGACATGTATTGTAAGGTTCGCATATTATGCAAACGGTCTGCCAATTTCACCACAATCACCCGGATGTCTTGCGCCATCGCCAAAAACATGCGTCGGAAGTTTTCTGCTTGACTCTCGGTTTTGCTTGTGAAGTTGATTTTAGACAATTTGGTGACACCTTCCACCAATTGCCGTACTTCTGGCCCAAAGCGTTCTTCTATTTCTTCAATGGTAATGTCTGTATCTTCAACTACATCATGGAGAAATCCAGCTGCTATCATGGCAGGACTACCCCCCAAGTCACGCAGCAATCCAGCCACGGCAACGGGATGATAGATGTAGGGTTCTCCCGATTTGCGAAATTGACCCTGATGCAAGTGATAAGCAAATTCAAAAGCCCGACAAATCAAGGCTGTATCACTATGCCTTCGTTCGTCGTCTGCTTCGCCGCTATTTGCTGGTATTCCCTTCAAACATTTTTTGAGCCAATCCGGAAGGGAGAGATCAATTGATGAATTTATAGCTATGCTGCTCATACAATTGGGGCTTGGGGTGATCGGTAGATTGAGTGAGAGATGAACAAAGCTAACAGCATCACTGGGAAAAGATGCCGTTGTCTAGAGACTAGGAAGAACAGTGTAAGGATGATTCTCTTATTGCTTATAATAATCATCCACTGCGAGTTTCAAGGATCATATACTTGAAACTCATTTAAGCAAACAAAGCCTCAAAGCATGATTTGAGGCTTTTAATGCTAACAGTAGCTTAGAAAAGTTTATTGTATAAGAAAAATTGCTTGACATTAATACTATCTCAACTAGCACTGGATGTCTCTAAATCATGACAAATATCAGGCACTAGCAACTCTGCTAACAGAATTACATGCTGATGCCACTGTTACTGAACCCAATGCGCCTGAATTGCGACAGCGTGTAGCCGCTTTGCAGCAGTTGTTTGGGCAGCAGATTGCACCTTTGGCTGAGGAAAACTCGCGGGTACAGTCTTTGCGGACGGAAATCAGCAAGCAACTGCGTTTGCTGGAAATAGATGTGATGTTTTTCCAAGGGGCACGACAGGTATCTACTGCCCAGGCAAGACTTCAGACAATTGGCGATCGCCTGACAACTCTCATGCAATACTGTGATGCTATCTTGCAACAACATGTTGCGGGGGAATAATAACAATTGTTCACCTTTTGTTATAGTTATTCCATCATCTCATCTATGTCTTGTCGTGGACAGCTATTTTGGTAACAAGTTTAAAGCGGTAAGGAGTGGGGTGTGCTGACAGGTGTAGGTTTTTAATATTTTGCGCTTTGATCGACGCGGAGACGAGGGAAAAGATTTTTGAACGAAGAAATAGGCTTTTTCGGATTGAATGTGAAAAACTTACCCTTGTGAGTGTAGGGTGTGGGGTGTGGGGTGTAGGTTGCTGAGCGGAGTCGAAGCAATCTACACCTGTGCTATTTTGTAGGCAAAGGGTGTGTGGAGATGCACCATGGTACACCTTTTGCTAATTTGATAAACTAGCCTAAATTTGAAATATCAAAGCTGGTAGCTAATAGCTCAGGGCTAATAAATAACTATGAATAAAGCCTTATTTTGTGTCGAAAATCTGCGAGTTGCCTATCCTCAAGGTAATGAAGAGAAATTAAACTGGGCAGTTGATGATGTGTCTTTCACTTTGCAACCCGGTGAAAGAATGGGTTTGGTGGGAGAGTCGGGTTGTGGTAAGTCAACTTTGGGACGTGCGGTAATGCGCTTGCTGCCGTCATCTAGTCAAATTGAGGGACGAGTAACGTTTCAAGGGCAATCGGTATTTGATTTGACGCCCAACCAGTTGCGGAAATTTCGCGGGGAAGCGGTAGCGCTGATTTTTCAAGATCCGATGACACGTCTTGATCCACTGATGACTATTGGTAATCACTGCATTGAAACATTAAAAGCACACTCACCAGAGTTATCAGCACGACAAGCTAAAGAAAAAGCACTTGCTACCTTAGAAAAGGTGAATATTCCTGCTAACCGCTGGAATCAGTATCCTCACGAGTTTAGCGGTGGAATGCGACAGAGGGTAGCCATCGCTTTGGCTTTACTTCTCAATCCGAAGTTAATTGTTGCCGATGAACCTACAACAAGCTTAGATGTTACTGTTTCCGCCCAAATTTTACAAGAATTAACACGCCTATGTAGTGAGGAAAACATGGCATTATTGCTGATTTCTCACGATTTGGCAATGGTTGGGGAGTATTGCGATCGCATTGGTGTGATGTATAACGGCAAGATGGTAGAAATGGGCGATACAGCATCTGTATTTAGAGAACCCCAGCATCAATATACGCGATCGCTCTTACAAGCAGCTTTGCATATTCAAGCTGTAGATGAAATAGGGACTGGGGACTGGGGATTGGGTACTGGGGAAATTTCTTCCCAATCCCCAATTTTACGCGTTACGGAACTCAAGCAATATTACACAATAGAACCAAACTTTGTTGAGCGATTATTTCAAAGGGAAACTCAGACAATTAAAGCAGTGGATAGCATTAACCTGGAGTTGTACTCAGGAGAAATTCTTGGTTTAGTCGGTGAATCAGGCTGCGGTAAAAGCACGCTTTCACGTACAATATTGCAATTAATTCATCCCACTAGTGGCAAAGTCGAATTTTTAGGACGGGATTTAACTAAGCTCTCACGCCAAGAAATTCGTTCTTCACGGCGACAAATGCAGATGATATTTCAAGATCCTCATGCTTGTCTCAATCCAGCGATGACAGTGGGACAAAGTATCGCTGATCCTTTATTTATCCATCATCTTGCTGATGCTACAAAGGCAAAAGAACAAGTTTTGTGGATGCTCGAGAAAGTGGGATTAACACCCACACAAGTGTATTATCAGCGTTATCCCTCAGATTTGTCTGGTGGACAGCAGCAAAGAGTAGCGATCGCTCGTGCTTTGATTACTCGTCCTAAACTGTTAATCTGCGATGAACCTGTGAGTATGTTAGATGCCAGTGTGCAATCGCAAGTACTAGATTTAATGTTGCAATTAAAGGAAGAGTTTGAGTTAACGTATCTCTTTATCACTCATGATCTTTGGTTAGCACGATTTTTATGCGATCGTATTGCTGTAATGAATGGGGGGAAAATTGTCGAACTTGGCCCAACCAAACAGATTTTTGCCAATCCTCAACACCCTTACACTAAAACATTACTAGCTGCTGCTCCCTTACTAGCACGTGCCTAAAAATAATACTTAGGCTTAGGAGTAATTAAGTTATGAACCAAAAATTTTGGCTCTCCTAATTTTCTTCTTTTCCTGCTATTAACTTAGCTCCTTCTTTGCTTCCATATAACTCAACAAATCTTTGAAAGAGTAACATAGTTTCGTGACTGGAAATTTTACTTATACTAAAAATACGCTCTATATTTCTATCGGTTAAGGTGCGTAAATACGGTAAATCCTCAAATAGTGTTAAGCAAGAAGCAAAATGTAAAATAATTTGTAGTAATGGCTTTGGCCAATCTAAATCACTATAAATATCTATAAAAAGCTGATGCTCAGTCTCATTTAATGGAAATGCATGAAAAATAACAATTATTTTTTTATTATCATATACAGGAATACTCAACTCAACAGCATAGGGTGTATGTAATATTAAATCGACCTCAACAATCGGCTGTCTCCATATTCTCAGAGGGTTAATTGGAGAGTCTAAAATTGTTTGAAATTTGATTGTTCCACCTGTGCTTGTTTGCTGAAAATGACTAATACCCAAAATTTTCAAATTATTTAAACTAAAACTGTGAACACTTTCTAAATGCTTTAAGTTCAATAGATGATAAATTTGACAGAGATAAGGAAAAGGTAAAATGTACTCTTGGCTAATCATATGACGCTTTTTGAGCCTCAGCTTGTCAGCTTGAGTACGATATAAATATTCTTGATATTGGCTAGGTTCTAAATCACTGCTACTAAAACTCTCACCTGGTTTTAAATATAACCAACTCACAAAAAAGAAGAAAGCTGTAAATAACTGAAAAACTTCAACAGCAGAGAAATAGCCATCAGCAAATGCAGCTATACTTCTATCTGTTAAACCGAAAAGCCAAGACGGAATACCAAATAGCCAAACACCATTTTTTAATTTATCTATAAAAATAGCCATATCTACAGAAGTAGATATATTATCTTGATTTGTGGGTGTAGAAATATTATTTTTTTCTAGGTGAAAAGCCATAATCATTAAAGTCTTAAATTTTACTTAGCTCTCTAGTAAGAAGTTCATAACTACTTTAATCATAAGTAGATATTATAGGATCACCCTCTATCCTCAGCTATAGATATGCAATCTCTAGAAATTAGACTTCTTGCAAAAATACTTGAACCGTTAGAGACTCAAGTCTCTGCCTAATAGCAAAAGTCCGTTGAAACGGACTAAAAATACTGTTATTAGTCGGTTTCAACCGACTTGAGTTATCAGCCAGAAAATAAATTTTCTGGCGAGTATCCGACTTTTGCAAGAGGTCTATTGTAAAAAATACTTAGTTTTAATACTAAAGTTAAATAGTAAGCATCGCTGTTGTATTTAAACTTTAAAAATACAATTTGGCTCAAGTTTTTCTAAAATAGTAATTTAAAAATGTAACCTGTTCTACATTAAATAGAATGTAAAATTTAATCATTAAAGACAATTTTACCTAGTTAATATTCCTGACAAAAAATAGTAAAGACACGAGGTTGCGTGTCTTTACCATAGCTGATTTTTAATTGCCAATCTGTATCACTTTTGCCCTAATTGGCGTTGTAATTGTTTCAGCAATTGATATATTTCTGGAAGGCGATTATGTACAGCAGCTACCTTAAGATATAGTTTATGAGGAATTGCTGGAGTTCCAGAAACAATGTCTCCTGGTGCAACATCATTGTGAACTCCACTTTGAGCAGTTGCGATCGCACCATCACCTAGCTTGACTTGATTGGCAATTCCTGTTTGTCCAGCTATGATCACTCGGTTTCCCAATTTCACGCCTCCCGCCATACCCACCTGACCCGCCAATGCACAACCATTACCTATTTGGCAACCGTGACCTATTTGGACTAGGTTGTCAATTTTTGTATCGCGACCTATCCGTGTTTCTCCTACAGCTGGGCGATCAATAGCGCTATTGCAACCTACTTCCACGCCATCTTCTAAAACAGTGTAACCAGATTGTTCCATTTTTACCCAACCAGTACGGGTAGGAACAAAACCAAACCCTTCAGCACCGATGACAGCACCGCTGTGAATGACACAATCTGCACCAATACGAGTACGTTCTTGGATGGTACAGTTGGCATGTAAGGTAGTGCGATCGCCGATTTTGGCATCTGGATAAATCACTACATTAGGATGAATCACAGCATCATTGCCAATCTCTACTCCTTGTTGAATGACTACATGGGGCCCAATGTAAACATTACTGCCAATTTTTGCCGTCGAGTCAATTACGGCTGTAGAATGAACTCCTGATTTGGGGCGATATGGTTGATAAAAAAGTGCGATCGCCTTAGCAAATAAAAGTCGTGGCTCTGATGTCGCTATCCAGGCAATACCACGTTCTTGTGCTTGTACGTATAATTTTTCATCCTGTGGCAAAATTAAAGCGCTAGCATCTGTCTTACTCATAAAAGACGCAAATTTTGCTCCCTCTACATAACTGAGAGTGCCTTTACTAGCTTCGTCAAGGGCCGCAACCCCTGTGATTTCAACGTCTTGGTATGGATTGGCTCTCAGGCTGTTATTGATACCAGCATCGCCGAATTCGCGTATGATTTCGCTGAATTTCATTATTGAGTAAAAAAAGTTAAATACCAACCTAAATTAGAAAACACCCAGATCTTATTATATAATCTGGGTGTTTTATTTAACTAAATATAAACCTGGCATCGAGCGATTGTTGCGTAGGGCAACCCCTAAACTATCGTAGCCGCAGCAGCGTTTCACCTCTGAGTTCGGGATGTATCAGCGTGGTTCCACCGCGCAATAGACACCAGGAA
>JAESGP010000164.1_pt1 | contig 25184 bp, 30 predicted proteins | sample 9269741 | NCBI WGS metagenome assembly JAESGP01 (sample SAMN15720684, study PRJNA650882) | algae metagenome | isolation source: Desmonostoc vinosum HA7617-LM4 and co-occurring heterotrophs from cave wall | place: USA: Waikapalae cave, Hawaii | collected 2011-05-27
TGCGGTGTGGATTCTCAATCGTAGGTATACGGCTCATCGACAACAACATAAATTACACTCGATTTAGCCTATAACCTCAACAAAGCCGGATTCAGCTTTCTTTAGATTTTCTTTACGAATCAGCTCTTAGAACCAAAGTAAGTCTAGCCTTGGGAGTTAGGGATTTAATTCCGTCAACACCTGCGGTTTTCTTGCCTTGATTATCCTGGGTTACTTTGCGGACAGATAAGGCTTTTCCAGACCAAGACCTCATCAAGGTTTTTTGGAGTCTGCGTACTGCTTTAGTATCACCACGACTAGAGGCTTGGAATATTCTTTTCTGAAGCTTATAAACGTTCTTTTCCAGCTTTCGCCAGTTTATCTCGTTCCATTCCACCGTCTGATTTCTCAGCGTTTTAGACATATGTACTTCCTAATGCGACCATTCCTACCAAATCATCGTGAGTACGTCAGCCTATCTTGACCATTACAGCCAAGCGTTCGCTTCTTACTCAATCTTGCCCGTCAGGGCATCCGGTTAGCACCTTCTCAGGTATTCGACCACCTGAGAGCGCTTGACGGGTTACTTCGTTCCGAATAACAGAACGAATCGCACTCATAAATCTTTGCCCCACAATAGTTTTCACTTTATGCGCGAATCTAGTTGCCCCAAACCCTTGTAACTGCGTTGTCCAAATTTCATCACTCCACATATACAATGTCAAACGCCCCAGTGGTACGTACTCGTACTATAAACTAACCGCCGAAAACGCAATATTTGCGCCTTCAGAGAAAGAACAACAAGTACGGGTAATTCACCTCAGCCATCAGCATGATGTACGGTATATAGAAGCACAATCTGGTATCGAACGGCGCAACAACTTAACCCAGGTACGAACACTGCTTTACAACGCAAGTACATTGCTTGAGAAGGTAGAAACTACCTTGATTTAGACGAAGTCTTCCGCAATCAGGGAGTGATTTAAGCCGCTGGCGGCAACGCTACCCTGAAAAACAGAAACGGCGATCGCTTGCATGGGTGAAGTGATGTCACCTGCCGCATAAACGCCTTTGACGCTGGTTTCGTGAAAAACATTGGTAGTCTTGATTAAATTGAATTCATTCAACTCACAGCCTAATTTTTCAGCTAAGTCTGAGCGAAGCTTTTGCTTTGGTCGTATCAGCATTCCGTGACACGCAATTTTTTCGCTCGTTTCAAAAACAATGGTTTCCAATCGTCCGTTATCGCCTTCGAGTCGGACGATTTTCTCTTCACGGACAATGATTTTATGGTTTTCCAGCAGTTTCCTTTGATCGGCGGTTAGCTCGGCTTCGCCGTTGGTGCAGAGGACTAAATCGGCACTCCAGTTTTTCAGCAGCGCCGCCATTTCGATGCCAGTTTCACCATTTCCGACAACGGCAAGCGGTTCGTCACGCACTTTCCAAGCGTGGCAATACGGACAATGAAAAACGCTTTTGCCCCAAAACTCACCAAAGTTTTCGATGTCTGGAAATTCATCAATCACCCCGAAAGCCAGCAAAATTTTGCGCGATTTTTTCATTATGCCATCCTCGAATACAACGTCAAATTGGTTGCCGGATGGTTTGATTTGCTTGACTCCGATCGCTTGAAATCCGACACTTTTGTAGGGTTTGAGTTGGTCGCGTCCGATGTTCAAAAGTTCTTGCGGGCTGATGCCGTCGCGGGTGAAAAAATTGTGTGACTCGTGGGCCCAAGCGTTGCGCGGATTGCCTTTATCGCAGACTAACACTCGGCGGCGACCTCTGCCCAAAAGCAGTGCCGCGCTGAGTCCGGCAGATCCGCCACCGACAATGACACAATCGTAAATTGCTTCGTTTTCGTTCATCATCTCTTTCCTAATTTCTTCTACACCAATTCAGTAACGCCGTCTATTGTTTAACTCCCTGTTTTTTTACTGGCTAATGGCGCAGTTAAATGCTAGTACCGCAAGGCGGAAGTCAAAAGTCAAAAGTCAAAAGTCAAAAGTCAAAAGATTTTAATTTTGGGCTTTCTGGCTGTTTTGAATGGTATGTTTATTTCCGCCGACCTGTACTAGTGTCTGTCCGCAAACAGGTTGCAATGTAGGCTATACCAGATTTAGAGCGCGTAACTGCTGCAACATAGTCAGTGAATCACCTATCGTCCGATGTTCGACAAGCTTGCCATCTGCTAGTTTGTCAACCTGTACGATTGAAAATTTCACCTGCTTGCCCGTCGGCGGAATACCAAGGAACTCTCTGCAATGAGTACCCGTAAACGTTCCGTGGCTAACAACTTTATCGTCTTCAGCAATCATATTTTCAATCGTGTAGTAAACATCTGGGAACGCAGAGCGCGCCATCTGTAGGTGTTCAAAAAAGTTATCACCACCGCGTATAACCGATCCCGTCATTGTATGAACAACAATGTTCGGAGCAAGAATCTCCTTGGCTTGCTCTAAATTTCCTTGGTTAACAGCTTTGTAGAATTGGAGGACAATGGCTTTGTTTTGTTCTAATGACATTGAAGGTTTCTCCTTGGCTATCTGCAATAGACTTACTACGTTTTTGTGGCAGCGGAGGGTAAGGTTCCGGGTGGCCCCAAAATCTCGTCGCCAATCTCGGCAGAAATGCGATCAAACAGCGCCATGTCTGGTGTTTCTGCCTTATCCTGCGTCCCCGTTGCGGCAATCAACCAAGCAAAAGCACTGGGCGCAGCAATCACCAACCCATGAGCAGGTTTATCACCGATCGCAGCAACGACATGAGGTGTGCCAACCGGAATCAGGAAGCTTTCACCCGTGCTGAGTACAACTTTTTTCTCACCTGCCCAAACCGTGAACTCTCCTTCCAGCACGTATAGCTGTTCGGAATAGCGAGTGTGGCGATGAGGAGGAGTCTGTGTACCAGGTGGAAAGTAGCCTTCGATCAGATCGTACTGTCCGTCGGTTGTAGTGCGATCGGCAAGGATGGTGAGGCAAGAACCAAAAAGCCAGAAAGATTGTGTCATGAAATTGCTCCTATTGAGTGAATGTGTAATAGCGCGGTAGTCGTTCATGAGACAAAATTAGAATTGCTGTATTCCAAACTAACTCAGGGCTTCACCGCTTCAATGATGCTGACCATTGAGGGAATCCGAATTACTTGCGTCAGTTCAAATTCACTTGCTCGCAGCAACATCAATCTTCTGCCTCAGTCCGTTCTCGTCCACCTGTCAACCCGTCAACACCAACATGATCGGAATCCATAAACTTTAGAGGGGAATGTCTATATCAAATGATTTCCACATTTCTCAGCTTCCTTTACTTTGACTAGGAATGAATCAATACACTGGAGTTTGACTAATCACATTCACATTCGGATCGAGATTGTCGCCAGTGCTGTAGATATAATCAAATGCACCTCGATCATCAAGAAGATGCGATCGCAAAAATAATCCACTCCAGCGTCCGATCGTCTCAGTTGCCGTGGTTTGGCCTAAGGTGGGTCTATTTGGCTCCCGCTCAAAATTGTCAACGTTGGTGATGCCATAGTGGTTCGCACCTTCTACGGTCACTGAGATTTTGGGCGGGTTGAGAATGCGATCGTAAGTTGTTTGACTATTGAGCGGTGGAATCACGCCATCCAAATTGCTCTGAATCAGCCCGACGGCGATTCCTTCGTTATCGAGCGGCAAAAATTCTCCAGTCTGCTGATCGCGAAAGCTAGTGCCATAGAAAATACCTGCCTGCAACTGGGGCGGCAGTGTGTAGTCTTGTGAGCAAATTCCGGGTATGCAAATCTCGTCCTGGGTTGCGCCTAATCCGACAGCTCCGCCAAACGAGTGTCCCAGGAGTCCTAGTGTATCGGTATCGGCAATTTCAAAAATCGGTGAAGTCGGATCGGCATCTTCCACTTTCATCTGATCCAGCACCTCATTCACTTGCCTTTGTTCAGCAAGTAAACCCGTCACCGTTTGACCATCGGGTGCAGTTACCGTCCGCTCATTGTTAGGAACCACGACCACAAATCCATAACTGGCAACTATTTCGGCATAGTTAGAATAGTCTGCTTTATCGACTAAAGCACCTTGCAGCATCAGCGCAATCGGCAGTTGATCCGGCGTTGAATTGGGCAGCACTGGATAATACACATCGGCTTTTTCGCCATCAGCGGTAATTGTGGTTGGGTAGTGCTTCACCTGGTGATAAATCGGGTCGGGATCGAAGCATGTCTCTTGCTCCAAGCTCAACCGCAGTACCTCTCCCTCTCCGGCAACAAAGCCTTTATTAGAGATGTAAATATCACCGTTAGCACCGATTTCTAAACCCGTCGGATTCGTGAGTTCATCGTCTGCGATCGTGGTGCGAGTTTTACCATCGGGAGACACATAGATCAGCGCACCTGCGTCACCTTCATTCAACAGTCCATTCGCATCATATTCCAGGACATACAGACCGCCGGACTTGTCAAAGGCTAAATCGACGATATGCGTAAACCCGCCTGCATAGACTTCCGGTTGACCTTCAGCATTGATGCGATAAATTTGTGCTGTTTCTGCTTGAAAAGGAAACCCAGTCAATTCGCCGACATAGAGCGCGTCATCCGGGCCAACGGCGACTGAGGTAGGGACAGGCTGCCGCACCACTGATTCACCCGTGAGCGGATCGGTCGTGGTATAAATCGGAAAGACTGTTTCTAGAGTCAGTTCGCCGCCAAAAGCACGCTGACTGAGCAAATCGTTCGCACCTGCATCGACTACATAGGCCGTATTGTCCTCAATGAGCAAGTCATAGAGGTTGGTAACGACATCTTGCCCATCGGGGTTGTTGTTTTGCTCATACGCTCCAAAATCTCTGAGTCTTGTCCAGTCAGCACCACCGTCAAAGTTATCGATCGCAATCAACTGACTAAAATCAGGCACTTCCAGAATTTCATCACGATTCGCTGGATCGCTAGCAAGACCGACGATCGCATAGGCATTACCATCAGCATCAAACTCAATGTCACTCACACCTGATGCATCCGATCCATCGGGTAATGCTAGCGAGGGGAGTTTGGTGACAACTCGTTCCACATTCCCGTTTTGAATGCGGGCGATCGCACCCGTTGCGCCATAGAACAAAGACGCGCCCGGTATACTTGGAGATGGCACACTAGCTCCTGTTCCCCCACGTCCAGCTTCTGCGACATACAGTGCCCCATCTGGGCCAAAACTCAGCTTACGCGGACTGTCTAGACCCGATGCTAGCACTTCAATTTCTGATATCTGTGGTGTTTCTACTTCAGTCATGATTTACTTCCTTTAAATTTACAATGCTGTGATGGAGCGTCCGGGTTGTCTACTGGAATACCAACTTCGGCAAAGAATTTCTCAATTCCCGCAGGCATATACCAAACCAACATCTTGGCGCGTTGGTTGGTGTTGAAACTCCAATTCGCCTTCTTGGATGTAGAACGCTTCATCTTCTCGATGATGAATATGCGGCGGCGGGCCAATTTCAGGATCAACTCGCAACTCGGCAAGGGTGTATTGCCCATTGGTGTCTTCGCTCACTGACTTGAAACAGGGGTGTAGGGTGTGGGGTGTGGGGTGCAGAGGAAGATACCTTTTTCATGCATGGTGATGAAATTTTTTCATTGGGACTGCCTTGAAAGTGAAAATATCTCCCACAACTGAACCTGACGCAGCGCAAAAGCGGTTTCATACACTCACCCTTAAAAGCAGCCTTCAACCCAGGTTACCTCTGGAAGCTTGCCCGATCGAAATCGAGTCACAACGTCGTTTTCATTGGTTTCAAACACGATGCTGTATTTGCGATCGCTCACCTTGGGGGGTATGTAGGTCAGGTAATGACCACCCTGAACATATTTGTGCGGTGTCACTTTGATCAGTCTAGGATACATCGCTTCAATTTTGCCTCTGGTGTCGCCAATGCCCGCACCGTTCAGCGTTTTGATTGTGCTGTTGCGTACCACATCGATGCGAGCAATTTGGTTGCCTCTTACCATGAACAGCAAGTTTTCAATGCCCTGGGGCTTTGAATAGCCACAGCCATTGTCGCCGAGATCCGGCACTGAAAAGGGAATACCTGCTGCTTGTTCGGCTTGGACAAGGGTCATCCCCACGCGCACTGGACCAATGCCATTGATGGTGAGGGGAGAGGTAATCGTAGGGAGAGGAGTAGCGCTCTCTGTGGATTGAGCCTCAGACGCGGATTGGTGAGCGGATTGGTTAACAGTAGCGATCGCCACTCCAACAAAGGTAGAAGCCACAATCAGACTTGAAATCAGGGAATGAGTAACTTTCATGAGAAGAAAACCAAGAATGAGTAGATGAGATTGAAGGAGACACGGGGACACGGAGACACGGAGACACCCCATGTCTAAAGCCAGGGGATTCTAGCAAGGAATGTGTTTGTTCTTCTTGACGACTCAAGTCGCTTTCTTGAAACCTACGAAGTCGAACCTTTATACACAGGCGACTCTCCGCGTCGCCCTTCGGATGACGCTCGAAGACTCGCTCTAAGCGAAGCCATGCCGCAGGCTTTACGCTGCGCTAACGGCAGTGACGCTCCTTCTCCCAAGGGGAGCCACTGCGGTCTTGAGGTTTCCCCAAGTGGAGCAAGTGGCGTGAGACGCTGACGCGTAGCTTGCTTCTCCGAAGGAGTACGTCGCTAACGCAACCGACGGGAACCGCGCTTGTCTGCGACTGCCTCACCGCGTCTTTCACTCTCCGCGTCCTCTTCGGTCAGAGATTGGGGGTTAAGCGGTGGAGAAATTGCACCTTTGCTTTGACTAGAAATGATGTAACTCAAATGTCCTAGCTTCATCGCTTCAGGTGTAGGCAATGGCTTTCTACAGTGCAAGATGTCCAACGGTCAATCGAAAGACATCATCTGGATCGTATTTCCGTTTCAGGTCGAGCAAGCGCTCATAGTTCGTCCCGAAGGTAAGCGGAACACGCTCCTGTTCTTCCTGATCCAAGAGATTGATATATCCCCCTTTGAAGGCATAAGGTGCAAGGGAGCGTGAGATGTTCTGTGCCCATTGGATATGCCGCTGCTCTTCATCTGGAGACTGGGGTTCCCAAGCTGCGAGGATGTTAACCAGCAGATGATCCTGACGCAGCGCAAAAGCGGTTTCATACGCACCTACGCGACTCGCAGCTCCATGAAAGTTAATCAGCCCAATCATAGAAAATGGGGAAGAAAATGGCAGTCCCTGCTCGATCAGCACCTCGATAGCCTCGGTCTGAAGACCATTAAGTGACTGGGTTTGAGAGTAGTAGTGGCGACCTTTTGGAGCGATCTCTGCTCGATGAATCAGAGCGTTATAGGTGACGGGTTGCACCTGATCGACCAGCAATGTGCCAAATGTCCGCAGAGGAGCGATCGCCCGCTCGCCTGCTTCCAGCGCGCCACAATATGTCGGTGAGAGCAACAAAACCGTCTGACCCTCTGGCGTTTGGATGAACCCAAATTGAATCGTTAATTCATCGGGTGCTGTGGCGATGAACTCATTGAACTGTCGAAACACTGCTCTGGCTTGCTCCAGAGGATAGAACAACATACCCGATAGCACTGTTGTCAAGGGATGCAGGCGATACTCCAGGGAAACCACAATACCAAAATTACCACCGCCGCCGCGCAGTCCCCAAAACAGGTCTGCATATTCTTGGGCGTTTGCGGTCACAAGTTGCCCGTCCGCAATGACGACCTGTGCGGAGAGCAGGTTATCGACACCCAGTCCATAAACACCCATCAGAGGACTGTAGCCTCCTCCCAGGGTAAATCCAGACATCCCAAGGGAGGCGGTTCCTGTAGTGGTTGCCAATCCATATTTCTCTGCTGCCTCAATCAGGTCGCCTGCTGTTGCTCCACCTTCAACTTGGGCTGTGCGTTTGTCCGGATCAATAGTAACGGCTTTCATCTGGGAGAGATCAATCACGATCCCATTCTGAGCCAGCGCTCGTCCGGCAAAGTCGTGTCCTGCTCCTCGAACTGAGAGTGGCAGACCGTGTGCCCGCGTCCAGCGAAGGGTATGAATCACATCTTCCACAGTCAAACAACGAGCGATCGCAGCAGGTTGGGTCTTCACTCTGCCATTCCAGAGTTGGCGCACCTGTTCATAGCCAGCGTCATCCGGGAAGAAAAGCTGCCCTGTAAGCAGTGCTGCAAGTTCGTGGAACAAAGTTTTGTTCTGACTAGGCGTAATTGTCATCGTTTCTCCTTTCCATGTCGTATCTACAACTTCACATCCCTGAAGTGTGATTCAATCGCTATAACTTCTAAAGTAAGCCGTCGGTTGATAGCCCATTCTTTGATAGAGTAGAAACCCAGCAGCCGATGCATGTAGAGCAGTGCGTTTTTTGCAAACGATCAAGTAGCCGTAGACCTGTTCATAGACAGGATTAGGCATCTATCCCTGCATCAATATCCTGAATAAATTGGATCAGACCATCAAAATAAACCTGCCGATCGTCGTAAATTGCCAAGTGACTGCCCTGTGGACAAAAGAGATAGCGTCCCTGACTAACCGTTTTTGCCATCCATTCCAGATGTGCAGGGTTCATCGTGTCGTGTCGGCTGCCGATCACCAGCGTCGGCACAGCGATCTTTGCTAAGTCGGCAGTCCGATCCCAGTTTAAGAGCTTTCCTTTGACACCCAGTTCGCTCGGCCCTTGTAGCGGCACATAAATGTCTGGATTGAGGTGCTTGAAGGCGCGGTTTAACGGCTCCGGCCACTGTTCAGGCGGCATCCGCAGCACATGATGAACGTAGTGATGTGGAATTAACAGTTCCATGTAGCGCGGATTGTCATAGTCTGCTTGCGCTTCTATCTGCTCGATCTCAGCCGCGACCTCTGGGGCCATCGCTGGCATTAGCACCTGCTGGGCGTAATCGTTGTAAGCGGGGATGCTAGCCATCATGTTGGAAACGATCAGTCCTTTCAGGTGCTGTTGATATTTCAGGGCGTACTCGATCGCCAGAATCCCGCCCCATGATTGACCATAAAGATAAAAATTCTCTTGCTCTAGCCCCAGAAACTGCCGCACCTGTTCGACTTCTTCTACAAAGCGGGGCAGTTCCCACAGATCTGGTTCCGCAGGCTGGTCGCTATAGTAGGAACCAAGCTGATCGTAGTAGTAGTACTCAAAACTAGCTCCAGGAAAGTAGCTGTCGAACGCCTCCAGATACTCGTGGGTCAAGCCGGGGCCACCGTGCAGGAGCAGCACTTTGATGGTCGGGTGATTGCCAATCCGCTTCGTCCAGACTCGGAATGTCCCTTTTGGTGTCTCGACAGGAATCATCTGCACGCCACCACTGAGAATATCGTTGCGATTAACCCCAGAGAACTCGCGAAGCAAACCGCGTTCATCCAAATCAGTGTTCATATTTTATATCTCGGTGAGTAGAAAGTTGCTGATTGACTGTTGAGTGATGCTTCTAACCAAGTCGCGGCACCCCAAAGCCAGGGTAGTGTGGCAGCAGTTCCGCCGTTTCTTCCGAATTTAGCATCTTAACTCCGTACTTGGCAGCCAGCGCGATCGCGGCAGCAGGATCGGATTCCGCGTAAGTGGTTGCGTTTGCCGGGATTTCCATGCTGGTCGCTGGAGTTGACATGGCTTCAAAGTACCCGTCTATGCCTCCTGGTTGCACCAGAGCGAGGAAATGGAGGGGCGATAGGAAGTAGAATGCGTGCGCCTGCATTCGGGGCAAAAAGACCATTTCGCCCGCCCGCGCTATTCTCACCTGACCCATGCAGTACACCTCTATCTCACCTTCTAGAATGTAAAACACCTCATCCTGTTCATAGTGGAGATGGGGTGGTGGCTCGGCTCCCGGTACCGTCTGCACCTCTAGAAGAAAGGAGCGGTTTCCGGTCTCGGCGGACGTTGCGAGAAAAGTCAACAGACCGCCCATATAAGATCGGGTCGTTTCCGGGACTGCACTACGAACGAAGAAATCTGCTGGTTGGTTCATGATTTGATCTCCAATATTAATGTGACTGTCGCAATGGCGTACCCGCCCAACCGAGGCGATCGCAATTGGGTTTGTAGCAACTCCAATCTGTGTGGTACAAGTCTTTGGCAGTTGTATATTGCTCTATTTGCGATACTGTCTGGGTAGAATTCTTTTGGTTCTTTCTATCTAAATGGTAATGACTTCCATTGCCCAACTTCTTTCAAATTCTTACAATGATTTGTCAGATTCTTATGGTGAAGAGCGAATTTGTGATTGATGAGATGCGGAAGGTTGTGACTTCAGAATGTTGCGTGATGTGCGGTAGGCAGCTTCGGATGCAACTTCCTGTACTACTGCAAGTTCTAAACGCTTCACTCCTGCCGATAAAAAGGCAGTTGCAGCCCGATCGCTCTGGACACGATCCACATCCATTGATGGCGTAGATGTAAACGTGAGGGCAAGGCGATCGCCCAGGGTCGCCACGCCAACAACCCGCCCGACTACACCTGTAGGGGGAAGGAATTGGAGTGCTTCAATCCGAATGTCGCCGTACTGTTGAGCCATATTGATGCGACCGAGATTTGTGACGGTCAGTGGATAGGAATATTGCGATCGCACTTCTTCAACAAAAGCGGTGACATCGGTGAGATTCGCCATTGTAGGTTGTAGAAGCTGGCACTCCTCGACTAACTGCTGGGCAATGTCGATTTGTGAGAGTTGAGATTTGACTGATCGAGCAACGTCCCAAAACGCGGAATCTGCCTGAAGGGAATGAGTCGTTGTACCCATACTCAGATAAAGCCCAACTCCATCTGGCATCGGCAAGGATAGCTGCGATCGCACATTGACAGGGTGTAAACATCGCATCACATCGCTGAGTTTAACGTCTTGCTGAGTCAGCGCGAGCAAGAACGCTGCACTGATTGCACCGTGTACTGTTGTGTGTTCGGCTCGACTGCGTTGGATCAGTTGTTGGGTGAGTTCGGGAGAGAGGACAACGGTGTGAATGTGAGGTTGGGGAGGACGAGACAGGGGTGGTAGATAGTCCTTGGGCTTAACGGTTGTTTCTTTTGAGGGTGCGATGCCAGGAATGGCTGATTCGAGCGATAATGCCGCAGAAAGTTCCGATCGCTCAAATATTTTGCCTGCTAACCCTTGGAGAATATCTCGCATCAGATAAACGCCAGATAGCCCATCTGCGATCGCATGATGGCAAATAATCATCAGTTCGGATTCAGCCCCCGATTGCAGCAGCACAACTCGCAGTAAGGGTGCAACCTGCCAATCCAATGAGCGAGCCAGTTCGACTTCGAGTTCTGCTTGCCAGTGCCGATCATCCGTTCTCGCAACCAGCCGCAGCGGAATTTCATCGTCGGTTTCGACAAATTTAGGCTGTCCAATCGCGTCAGTGGCGATGCGGACTCGCAGCAGCGGATGGTGTTGCTGAACTTGCCTAAGCACCGTCGAAAGTTGCTCGGAACTAAATTGTCCCTGAAGTTTCGCAACGGTGGCAAAATCTATCGGATAAAACTGGTTGTAGAGCCAATATAAATGTTCAGATGCACCTAAATACCGTTCCATGCGGGACTCCTATTGCTTCTCGATAGAAACTGAATTACAACAAAGCAAATATTTGAACAACGTTATAAAGTATTTGCGACAGAACCGAAAAATATGGGGTAGCAGAAATGCTTCGTCCCTACTCCTCTGAAACTTTGATGATCAGCTTGCCCTGATTCGTGCCGTTAAAGAGCTTGTTAATCGTGCGGGGAGCGTTCTCAAGACCATCAATTACATCGACCCGATACTTAATCTTGCCTTGGGCGTACCACTCGCCTAAATCCGCTAGAACTTCCTGAGCGCGGTTAAAATAGTCAAGAACAATAAATCCTTCGACCTTCGCACGCTTAATCAGGATGTTGACAAAATTGTATGGCCCGGGCACTAACTGGGTAGCATTGTACTGCGAGATTAGACCACAAAGGACAATCCGCGCTCGGAGGTTGATGAGTTTTAAGACAGCATCCAGGATTTCACCCCCGACATTCTCGAAGTAAACATCAATTCCGTCCGGGCAATGTTGCTGCAAGCTTTCGAGGACAGACTCAGTTTTATAGTTGATAGCGGCATCAAAGCCAAGCTCGTCTTTAAGCCAACGGCATTTTTCTTCGCTACCCGCAATCCCAACGACGCGACACCCCTTGATTTTTCCGATTTGCCCCACCAGAGAGCCAACGGCTCCGGCTGCTCCAGAAACTACAAGCGTTTCACCAACCTTGGGCTTTCCTATATCCAAAAGACCGAAGTATGCCGTCATCCCAATTAATCCAAAAAGTCCCAAGTATGCTGTAAGCGGGATGGACGGGTCTTTTAAGAACTCAGATAAGTTAGTGCCATCGGTAACTGCATAGTCCTGCCACCCCAGAAGCCCCTGAACCAACGTTCCCTCTGGAAAGTTGACATTGCGAGATTGCTCGACGACACCGATGCCAAAACCCCGTATCACCTCACCAATGGCTACAGGTGGGAGATAATTTTCTCCCTCGTTTAGCCATCCTCGGTTTGTCGGATCGAGAGACAGATAAATATTACGGACGAGGATCTGTCCTTCTCCTAGCGTGGGTACAGGTTCCTGCGTCCATTCAAAATTCGATTCTGCGATCGAACCTACGGGACGCGAGACAAGCCGCCACTGCCGATTCACCTTTGTTGCCATTTGAAATTCCTCCTGCGTTTACGTGCAAACCCGATCAGTAATAGTGTTGCTAGTCGCGTCCTGCCACAATAATCTTTTCTGCTAAATCAACCGGGTTAGAAAACATCACCTCATGACTACCGGGCATTTGCACGAGCCGAAATTGCCTTAAGCGGCTAGACATTCTCGGATGCCAGCCCCACTCGCCTTGCGGTAAAGCAGTGTCTTCTGTGCAGTAGAGGTAACTTTTAGGAATGGGCAATGAGTAAAACTGCTGCAAGTCCAGCTTGTCAATCCACGGTTGATAGGGTTCAGGTGATAATTGGGCGTAACTGGATTTAGCTAGTTCGAGGTCAGCGTTGTTGAGAAACGCTTCTCGCCAAATATCAAAAGGTAGCATCACCGTATGATCATCCGATTCTCTCGCTAGCTTGTCGAATAACACCTGAGAGTCGAGTGGGATGTTATCTGTGAGGCTCTCACCATCATTCAAGACAAAGGCAGCAAAGAAGATGAGCCGTCGAATGCGTTGCCTTTGGCCGGCGAAGCCATTGCCAATTGCTTCGGCAACTTTCGCGATAATTGTTCCGCCGAAGCTATGTCCCAATAAGACGATATCTGTTAAGTCTTTGCTAACAATATAATCAACGATCGATTGCGTACATTGAGCATGGTTAACGTTTTTATTCACGCTTTTCCCATGTCCGGCGATCGTAGGAGCAAAAGCCTGATGTCCTTTTGCTTCTAAATGATCGATAACTGCTTTCCAAGCAGAGCCATCATGCCACGAGCCATGAACTAAGACAAAAGTTGACATAGAATTCCTTTAAATGCAATCTAAAAATCAAGCTTGTTTGTTCTCTCTTGAAATGGATTAGTTTGCTGTGAGTCCACGATCAACAATCAAAAATCAACTCACTGTGATTCCACCGTCAATGACTAAGGGTTGTCCTGTGATGTAGCTGGCAGCATCAGAGCAGAGAAACACAATCGCTTGAGCGGCTTCTTTTGCCTGAGCAATGCGACCCATTGGAACCATCGGTGTCATAGCATCAGCCGTAATGCCCAGTTTCTTATAGGCCCGATCGAGTCCCTCAGTCCCAATGTTTGCAGGATTCACCGCATTAATCCGAATGCCCTGCCTAGCGTAGTCCAATGCTGCCGATCGCGTTAGCCCCATGACGGCATGTTTACTGGCGCTGTAAGGAGAGCCTCCTGGAAATCCAAACAAGCCTACAACTGAGGAGTTATTCACAATCACTCCAGATCCTTGAGACAACATTTGCTGAATTTCGTACTTCATGCACAGAAATAGTCCGCGCACATTGAGCGCCATCAATTTGTCGAAATCCTCGATCGGCTGTTCGTGCAGGGGTTTAATCAGTCCCTCATGGCCTACATTATTGAAGGCACAATCGAGTCGTCCGTAAGTTTCAACTGTCTTCTGCACCAGCGCTTTGATATCTTCCTCATTCGAGGCATCGGAATGGACGTATAAACATTCAGCACCCGTTTCACGAATCAGTTTGGCGGTTTTTTCACCTTCTGTGTCGCGTCTGCCTGAGAACACGACTTTTGCTCCAGCAGCACCAAAGGCGATCGCGGTTGCTCTACCGATTCCCGATGTGCCTCCTGTAACTAAAGCCACTTTATCCTGAAGTATCATTGTGTTTTCCTCAGCATCACTCTTGTTGTATTGATCTGAAGTGTACTGAATTCCAATGCTTAACTTCTTTCAAATTCTTACGGCGCTTTATCAGATTCTTATCAGGTTAGCGAACCCAAACAGCGATGATGCCAATAACGATTTGCCCCAATCTTACTAGGCTCCTGGCTTGAGGCTAAGAGATCGCGCTGTACCAGAGCCACCTGCTAGAACACTCCAGTCAGGCGCTCAACCTGTTGCGTCAAATGGCTTTGACTGGAAAATCCAGTTCGAGAAGCGATGTCGGCGGTTGCTAGACTCGACATTGCTTCAAAGTACCTGTTCAGACCACCTAATTACTCGGCAGTAAAATTTCAGGTGTTGCCGAAGGCATCCGTCAGAGCAATAGGATTCCAATATTCACTGTAGTAGACGATTTTGCTATCCTTGACTTTGAACTGACCGACATAATCTTGCTCATACCGGCGGCCTGTTGAAGGAACGTGAGCTGATGCATGCAGCTCAGCCCAGATAACATCGGGGTCTTCCGTCCGATATTTACGGACATTCGAGAACGTCAAGTTCTCCATGTCAACGAGCGCCGTTTTGATGTGGTTATACATGGCAGTTCTGCCTCGTTTTTGGCCCGGATAGCCTAGAGAGGGCGCATACGGAAAGTCCACAATGACATCCTCAGAGAGCAACTCTGCCCAGGCTTCGGTATCTGTGGCCATTAATGCCAGGTGAGCATCGAATATGTACTCGACTGTATTTAGTTTTGATTGCATTAGATTATCCTCCATCTATTTACCTAAGGTTTACCATCTGAAGTGTAGTGAGTTCCAAGACTCAACTTCTTTCAGATTCCTACGATGTTTCATCAGATTCTTATGGTATTTAGCGAACCTGCTTGGGGGTCATTCCAGTGAGGCGCTTAAACTGTTGCGTCAAATGACTCTGGCTAGAGAAGCCGACTTTTAGAGCGATGTCTGCGATAAGCGTTCGCGGAGCGTCTCGTAGAGAAGCTATCCCGAAGGGTTATCGCTAAATCTGTTTTCGATAGCATCAATTTCGCTTGTTCCACCCGCTGTTGAATCACGTACTGATGCGGCGAAATCTCCGTTGCTTGCTTAAATAAACTCGCGAAGTAAGTAGGACTAATATTGATTACACTTGCCAGTTCAGCCAATGACAAATCTCGATTCAAGTGAGTGTGAATATAATTGATCGTCTCCTGTAACTGGGTACAAGTTAAATTTTTATTCTCAGAGATAATGATTTGAATGGACTCAGCATAATACCGCAACAAATGAACAACTAACGCTTGAGTCAGTGATTCGACATACAATTGCCCCATCATGCCGCCTGATTTTACCTCAGCCAAAAGCAGCATCGCAAGATGCTGAAGATTCAAGTCTTGCTGACCGAAACGGTTGACCAATTTGAACTGCTCTGTAGCAATTCCAGAAGACTTCGCAATTTGTTTGACCAGCTTTGGCTGTAAGTGAATACTGAGTTCTGTTTGGACAGTCTGAGTCGGTGGACAACGCCAGTAGTTCGGCTGTTCAGACGGTACCAAAAGACTATCCCCCTGCTGAAAGACTGATTCGTGCCAGCGACCATCAGACTTCTGGATTCTATAAGTGGGGTGCCCCATCGGTAAGATTAGCCAATGATCGGATAGAGCAGAAATCTCTCTTTCTTCTTTTGCACTGCTAGGAATTGAATAGTGATGCTGCTCAAACAAAATGCCATCCCAGCCCAACTGCCGACTAGACAGCTTCTCCCATTGGAGAGATTTAGCCAACTCAGTCGGCAAGCGATCGTTCAGTAGAACTATCAAAATTGATGATTGGCCCCTTTGGGATAATTTGATTGGGATTAATGTCAGGCATACTCATGTAATAGCCGTGCTTAACATAGTCTAGATTGCAGGTTGCTTTGAACTCAGGGCGCTGATAGAGATCCTTGAGATAGTTCCAAAGGTTTGGATAGTCAACAATCCGCCGCAGATTGCACTTAAAGTGACCGTAATACACCGAATCGAAGCGATACAGCGTTGTAAACAGGCAAATATCAGCTTCAGTGAGTTGATTACCACATAGATGGCGCTGCTGGCTTAGAACCATTTCCCATCGGTCTAAATGCTCGAAGAGTTGAGTGACCGCTTCTTCGTAGGCGACTTGTGAAGTTGCAAAACCAGCGCGATAGACTCCAATGTTGATGGGTAAATAGATTGAATTGATCGTTTGATCAATCTTCTCGCGGAGGTTGTGTGGGTAGAAATTGATGGTTTGGGTTGAGAATGCTTCAAACTCTACATCAAGCATTCGCATAATTTCGAGAGAATCATTGTTGACAATGGTTTGCTTCTGTTTGTCCCACAGCACTGGAACTGTCACTCGTCCAGTGAATTTTGGATCTGCTTTCAGATAAATCTCTTGCAAATACTGAATGGGGTTGTCGGGCATCGCTTCTGAAGCTTGAGAAAAGCTCCAGCCCCGATCGCCCAGAATGATATCTGCGATCAACACAGAAACCGTATCATTCAAGCCTTTCAGTTCCCGCATAATCAAGGTTCGATGCGCCCACGGACAAGCCAAGGAAACATAGAGATGATAACGTCCTGCTTCTGCTTTGAATCCGCTCGAACCATCGGCAGTGACGCGATCGCGGAACGTTGTCGGTTTCTCTTGAAATTTACCGTTCCGATCTTGGTCATTGCGCTCAGCGATCCATTTCCCTTTGACCAACATTCCTAATGCCATTGTTTTTTCCTACTGTAATTTGGTCAATGCACAGAATTAGTCGTTGCTAAGGAACGAACCGCCAAAGCTTCCAGCCATTTCTGATTCGAGTTCTGAATGAGATTAGGCGCAAACAACTTGAGTAGACGTGGAACAATTCCACGCAGAGTTTCTTCACTCAAAACGCGACAGCCGTTGGAGGTTGGAGTGATGAGCCAAATGTGGTAGGCGTGCAGTCCCGTTGCTCTCCCGTTCCAGGCAATCCGCTGATTCGGCACGAATTCTTTCACTTTCAATGCGCTCGTCACGCCACTAGCCTTGAAAGTGAAAGTCACGTCCTGAGACAATTTGCGGGAACCGTCCTGGATGCGAACATTTGACAAGGCGGGTTGCCAGGTTTGCCAATCGGCAGCGGTAATGAGATGCTCCCAAACCTCCGCAGGTGACGCTGAAATTTCTATTGTGTTAACAATGTGAACTGGAGAGCGGCTCGGATCATACTCTGCTGGAAAACGAATCGAATCTGTGTTCATAGTGGTTCCTCATTTTTGCTTGAACTATCTCATTCATCATTGCGATCGGGAAAACTGTTGAAGGATTGTGCATAGCAACGGTGCGACAATCAATGCAGGTAAGAATGAAACAACGCTGATTTGAGTGATTTCGATCAGATTTAAACCCAAGCCCACGATCATGAGTCCACCGACTCCAGAGGTCAGCAAAACGGCAGGAGCAGTAGTTGGAGCGGGAACAGCTTGGGCAAAAAGACTTGCTGCGATCGATAAACTCCCTTGATAAAACAAGACCATTAGACTAGAAATGCTTCATCAACTTATTAGCTGGCTGGTGCTACCAACTGCCAACTAATGCTTGAATTTTAGATTGTGCTTCGTCTAGCCCACGTTTTTGTGCCTCGTCTCCCAGATCTAGACCATTGGCATGAATGAACTGAATGTCAGTCACACCCATGAATTGAAAAGCATACCGAAGCGCAGGTTCTTGACAATCCCATCCTTCGTAAGGAGAACCTGCTCCAAACTCAACGCCTCGTGATGTAATGAACAAAACTTTTTTACCGTTCGCAAGTCCTTTGACTTGACCATCCTCCTCCGTGAATGTGCGACCTTCGCGCACCACTTGATCGATGTATGCTTTGAAGTTGGACGGAATGCTGAAGTTGTACATCGGCACACTGAAAACACACCGATCGGCTGCCAAAAACTCATCCACTAACTCATCAGAAAACTTCAGCAGTTCAACTATTTCTGGAGTCAGTGCCTCTGGAGGAGTAAAGACAGCCGCAATCCAGTCTTCGGTGACGTGAGGAACTGGCGTTTGCCTTAGATCGCGATAGGCGATCGCGTCATCAGGATGTAGGTCTTGCCACGCAACTATAAACTCCTTTGCCAACTTGCGAGATTTGGAGCGATCGCCCCGTGGACTTGAATCAACATGCAGAATGCTTGCCATAGTGCCTCAACCAGAAATTTCAATTGCCATCTAGATAGTAAGCCAGCAAACAGAAGTTTTTCTTTGTCAATCCAGTAGGGGGATTAGCTTGCTGTATATCCGCCATCAATCGATAAGGGTTGTCCAGTGATGTAACTAGCAGCATCAGAGCAGAGAAACACAACCGCTTGAGCAATTTCTTCTGCCTGACCAATGCGACTCATCGGAATCATCGCTGTAAAATCATCAGCCGTGATGCCCACTTTCTGAAAGACACGATCAAGCATTTCAGTCGTAGTACTTCCAGGATTCACCGCATTAATCCGAATGCCTTGCTTGGCATAGTCAAGCGCTGCCGATCGCGTCAGTCCCATGACTGCATGTTTGCTGGCGGTATAAAGTGAGTTTCCTGGAAATCCAACCAAACCTGAATTTGAGGAGTTATTAACGATCGCGCCAGATCCTTGACTCAGCATGTGCTGAATTTCATATTTCATGCACAAAAACAATCCTCGGATATTAATCGCCATCAGGTTGTCAAAATCTTCAATCGATTGTTCGTGCAGAGGTTTAAAGAATCCCTCAATACCTGCATTATTGAAAGCACAGTCGAGCCGTCCGTAGGTTGCAACTGTTTTTTGCACTAACGCTTTGATATCTGCTTCACTGCTGACATCTGAATGGACGTATAAACATTCAGCACCTGTTTCGCGAATCAGTTTGGCGGTTTTTTCTCCTTCTGTATCGCGTCTGCCTGAGAACACCACTTTTGCACCGGCAGCACCGAAAGCGATCGCAGTGGCTCGACCAATTCCCGATGTCCCTCCAGTGACTAAAGCCACTTTATCTTGAAGTATCATTGTGTTTCTCCTTGTGAGCTAACGACGCAATTTTGTCTTTTAGGGAGTAGTAAAACGCTCACACTGAATCGCCTCAACGTTTCGTACATACTTCAGCTTAGGAGCAAAGCCAGAGGGACAGACGACGTATAGTCTATCCTGAGGTTGGCTAATGATTAAACGGTAGGCGGGTGGAAGATTTTCCGAAGAACTCTTAATGGTTTCAATTCGAGGAATGATTTGTGGATACACTTGAGCCAGAGATGGAAAACCGAACAGCAAGAATGCGCCAGGTAGGACTGTTGCTGAGATGGTTAGCGGAAAGCGTTGGAATTTTGAGAGAATCTTGTTCATGAGAAATTTCCTTATTAGTTCATTGTTAATTTGTTAGACAGTTGTTTGTGCGATCGCTGTAATACCGTGTAATCAAAGTCACTTTGCGCTTCGCCTTCATGGGTAGCCAAGCGAATCTCGATCGACTCACTGTGAATTGACTAGAAAATTTCCTATTTGTCAACTCTATATAATCGGTGTCGTCAGCTTGTACCGGATAAGCTTGTTTTAATAACTCAGCCACCTCTTGCGCGATCGCAATGAGTGCATGATTAACTGAGGAGTCACTAAAAGAATCAGCTTGGGTTGTAACCTCAAAATGCTCAGAATCATTCTTGCCTTGTAATGGTAAGTGTGTCATAGAACTATCCCTGATGAACATTGACTTGCGATAGTAAGTACTTAAGCAGAATTAATTACACAAATTGTTTCTCTGTTCCCTGTTCCCTCTCTCTACGAATGAATTTAATTTTGCACGACTACTTATGGCAATCAGTAGCTCACTTAAGCGCTGCTGTTGCCTCAATTTCAACCAATGTTTCTTTTGAGGCGAGTGAGGCAACACCGATGCCAGTAAGAGCTGGGCGCGACTCTCCCAGATATTGCACGAGAATCGGCATGATATCCCCCATGAATTCTCCAAGTTCACCCCGAACGTAGATGCGAAGGTTGAGCAGATTCTCTACCGAGCTTCCCGATGCATCTAGAACGGTGGTTAGATTAGTTAGCACATTCTTGAGTTGTCCCTCGACGGTATGGCTTGAAACTTGGTGGTTCATGTCCCAGTCAACCTGACCAGAAATATAAACGGTAGCCGTTGCGGTATCGATAACCGCTTTGGACATCCCGTGTGGTCTTGCATCATAGAGTTCTGGTGGATTAACAAGTTGCTTTCTCATGGTTTTTCATCCTTCTCAACGCGATCCTCTTTACTCAAATAACCGTTGACCCTTTAACCTGCCTCCACTGAGAACCTTCAGCGTAGCCTTTCCGATAGTAAAGAAAAATACTGAGCAACCCGTGTTGCAGGGGTGAAAGGTACTTGAGGGAGCCATTTCTCCAGCCGATGCAGTAGAGCTTGTATAGAAATCCCATTCGCTGAATATGCATTGCACAACTCCAATTGCTAGATTTTGAAGCGCATATTGTCATTTCGCTGCCTCAATCGGCTTCAGCACAAAATCAAACTCGGCTGTGTGAGAGGGCTGATGCTGCGCCTTTGCATCGGCTGACTCATGCTTTTGCAGTTTGAGAATGTTCGTTCGCACGGCAAAAGTTGTGTCTGCATCAAGCTGAGGCGCACCCTCAATGAAAACTTGAGTCGTCAGTGGCAAGTAGCCAGTTGCACTCAGTTTGAAATGGATGTGAGCCGCCCGCCAAGTGTGTCGTCCTAAAAGCCGCAACACCTCACCGCAGGGGCCGTCGGCTGGCACATCGTATCCGCTGGGTACAACCGTTTCAAAGCGATAGTTGCCGTCACGATCGGTGTGGAACTGCCCGCGAAAGTTTCCAGCAGGTTGAGAGGGGTCGAAGATGTCGTATAGTCCCTGCGAGTTGGGCTGCCAAACTTCGATTAGCGCATTAGCGATCGCTTGCCCGTTTACATCGAGTACGCGACCTGAAAGGAACAGGGCTTCACCTTCTACATCAACGCCAATGCGATCGCCAATTTGTCGTTCAGGCGCATTAGGTATATAGAGTGGGCCTTCCAGATTGCTTTCGGTTGCCTTACCGATTGTGTCTTGTAGCAGCAATACTAGTTCCGAAATACCAAGTAAATCAGTCAGCACTTGCATCTCCCCGTCTGGGATGAATTGCGTGTGACGGCTAACCCGATTGAGAAAATCGCGCCCCTGTTGCAATTCTGGCTCAGTCAAATTCACCTCGCGGACAAAAGCATGAAGATGCTTCACCAAGCTAGTATAAATTTCGTACAGACGCGGGTGGGTTTTACCACCATCCCCGTGATTGATTACAGCTTGGGTGATGGTGTCGAGCGTGATTGGCTTCATCAGTTGTCTCCAATATTTGATATTGCCTACTCCTTCAAAGGGTCGATGGCTCAAGAACGCACGCTTCGATCAGTCTCAATACCTCTATCTCTGTGTTGTGGCCGTCCTGCTGTGGTTGCCAGCACGATCGCGTCTTCTTGGGCAGCCAGACCAGTCAACGTCGGGCCGATGACTTGCCCCAAGTCTCGGTTGGCGATCGTTCCTTGAGTCACCAAGACCAGGCGCTTTGTTTTGTCGAGTTCATGCCACCAGTCTGGCAGTGGATATTGGCTGGGAGGGAGTGGCAGCAGTCCGACGTAGTGGATGTGCGACGAGGGTGCCTCCTCTGCATACTGGAAACTCTCGACTCCCGGTTGCAGATAAAGATCCGGTAGTGCAACCATGCTCTCCAGTGGGGGAAGCGGGATCGGAGGGCAACCCAACTCAGCACTCTTCATTGGCTCCTACACTTATTTGCAAGCGCTGGCGCGATCGATTAGTGCGTTTGAGGGCAAGTTCGGATCGAGTGCCTTACGCGCACTGTCAACGCCCACAACGGGTAACGTACTAGGATCGAGCAAGCCAATTTGAACCAATACACTCGCCTGATCCCAGTAGATGTGTTCGTGGGCTAGCTTGTCGCCACGGAACTGAACGATCGCTACCACTGCTACTTCAACTCTTTTCCCTGTCGGAGCAATGCCAGGTAGCATCCAGTCCATTCGGGTGGTATGAGTGAACTTAGCCACCATTTCATCGACAAGCTGATCGGTTCCAATCGTGCGCGAGATTGGGGTCAGCTCCATGTCCGGTGGCATCTGTGGAATGAAGTATTTGGAATAAAACTCGCGCAGTGCTGGTTTCCCTACTCCCCCAGTCATTACCGGAATGTCGTTAACGTAAGCATCCTCAACCATCGTGTCAAGGGCATCTTCAGTGTTGTGAGTGTTAAACTCGTGCCGCAGATGCTCGTCCCAGAGTTCTTGCAAAAACTTCTGGGCTGGTGTCAGGTTGGGGGTTGCCTGTACATTTGCTTGTTCGTTTATAGTTTGCTGTTTGTCCATGTTGGTGTAAGTTCCTGATTTATGTAGTGAGGGCTAGAGCGGATAGACCCTTTTAGTTAGTGTTCTTTCTTTGTGGTTAAGACTCCTGAAACATTCAACATGTAAACCCTTCAGGTAAAGAGCAACAAATCTAGAACACCACTAAGAAAATCAACGACTGCATTTTCAGCTAGTAGGTTTACCCAAGGAAAGGATATCCTTTTGGGTCTGTGCTAGATTAAGTGGCAAAAGTATGAAGCAGTTGTATATTGCTCTATACGCGGTGCTGTCTGTATTGGATTTTCCTGGTTCTATCTATACAAAGTGTATTGAGTTCTGATGCTTGACTTCTTTCAGATTCTTACGATGCTTTATCAGATTCTTATCGTGTTAGCGAATCTGTTTTGGTGTCATTCCAGTGAGGCGCTTAAACTGTTGCGTCAGATGGCTTTGACTGGAGAAACCGACTTGTAAGGCAATGTCTGCGATCGCTAAATCCGTTTTCGACAGCATCAATTTCGCCTGTTCCACGCGCTGTCCAATCACGTACTGGTGCGGTGAAATCCCCATCGCCTGTTTAAATAAACTCGCAAAGTAAGTCGGGCTGATGTTAACAACGCTTGCCAGTTCAACCAATGACAGATCCCGATTCAGGTGAGTGTGAATATAATCGATCGCCTGCTGCAACTGAGTACGAGTTAGATTTCTGTTCTCAGAGGTAACGATCTCGATGGACTCAGCATAGTGTCGCAACAAATGAACAACTAACGCATTCGTCAACGATTCAACATACAATTGCCCCATCATGCCACCCGATTTCACCTCAGCTAAAAGCAGCATGGCAATATGCTGAAGATTCAAGTCTTGCTGACCAAAGCGGTTGACAAAGTTGACCCGTGCTGTGTCAATTTCAGACGCTTGGGCAACTTGTTCGACTAGCTTTGGCTGTAAGTGAATATTGAGTTCCGTTTGGACAGCCTTACTCCCTGGACAACGCCAGTAGCTCGGCTGTTCAGCCGGAACCAACAGACTATCCCCTTTGTGAAAGATTGATTCGTGCCAGAAGTCTGACGACCTCTGGCTCACATAAGTGGGGTGCCCCTGTGGTAAGATCAGCCAGTGGTCAGATAGAGCAGGAAGTTCTTTTTCTTCTGTTTCACCAGGAACTGAAGAATAGTGATGCTGCTCAACCAAGATGCCATTCCAGCCCAACTGCCGACTAGACAACGCTGACGTTCTATTGAGTCGTTGGATTAGTTCACTGGGTTGAAGAAGGGCATTTGCCATGAGATTTATCTTCACCTAATTGTGCAGCAAAAGCAGTCATCAGTCAGAAATCCAACATGACACTCAAGACATAAAATCACGATCTTGCGGTCAATGCTTCTCCCATTGGAGAGATTTCGCTAACCCAGCAAGCGATCAATTTAGATGAGGTTGGTTTATTTTTTTGTCCCCAAATTTATATTTCGGACAAGTCTATTTGGGGTAAACACGAACTTAGGTTACTTTGATATACAGGCAAGATCCTTTGACTTTTAGCACTTGCTAATATAACGTCACTTGCTTTTTCACTAATCATGTATATTGGTGTGACGATAAAGTAGCCGGGAACACGTGGGAAGACCGAAGCATCTACGACACGCAGATTTTGCGTACCGTGAACGCGAAATTTACTATCAACTACAGCCATTGGGTCATTCTTTGGCCCCATCTTGTTACTGCATGAAGCGTGATGACCCCACGCCTCAGCCTCCACAAATTTGATAATCTCTTCGCGTGATTGAACTTTTGGGCCGGGAACCACCTCTTTGGAGATATCCGCGATATGGGCGTTCATGCGACGTACAAATTCAACACCATTAACAACCGATTCCAAATCCTTGCCTTTGATATCGTCGCCTTCAGTAAAATAATGGAAGTTGATTTCGGGAGTATCGCGTGGGTCTGCTGAACGCAATTTCACGCTTCCGGCGCGATTACGCGTGTGCGCTTTCAGAACAGTCCAGCTAAATTGGTTTTTCATTTGTGAAAGGGGCACAGACCAACCAGGATAATAGCCTTGGTATGGTACGGGTAAGCCAAAGATGAACAGGTCAGGAACTCTTCGTGCTGGATCGGACTTGCGGATATAACCTCCGAAGGTGGCGTTATTCGTATAAATCCCCTGACCCTGCTCCCACTGGGCAAAGCAAGGATCTGATGGTTTTCCGGGGGTGCAGTTCTGAGCAAGCGTGAAATCAGAATTCATCTGCGTTATTACACCGATTTCGTAGCGGTCTTGCAGGTTCTCGCCAACTCCTGGAAGGTCAACGATTGGCTTAATGCCATGTTTTTGCAGTTCATCTGCTGGGCCAATGCCGGAGAGTTTTAGAATCTGCGGGCTATTAAAGGCACCTGCCGCGAATGGCACTAAGAAAAGCCGAAACACTTGCGGTTTAAGCAGTTTGCAATTGCTTTCGTAATTCGTGCCGGGGTTTGGTCATCAAGGGGTAAATTTTTGGGCGACGTTTGCG
>JAESGP010000165.1_pt1 | contig 25083 bp, 36 predicted proteins | sample 9269741 | NCBI WGS metagenome assembly JAESGP01 (sample SAMN15720684, study PRJNA650882) | algae metagenome | isolation source: Desmonostoc vinosum HA7617-LM4 and co-occurring heterotrophs from cave wall | place: USA: Waikapalae cave, Hawaii | collected 2011-05-27
CCGGCAACGAGGGCCTTGGAGGTAAGGTATCAGCAGGTTCGGATGGAGCGAGCGCGGCCCGTGACCAGAGCCGGTGACGCTCCAAAGGTCTGCGAAATCATTCAAGCACTTTGCTGAACTTAGACAAGACGAAGGTTTGAGCAGCACAGCGGCTCTGCATGCACGGAACTAAGGTGATGGCACATTGAGTTGGGTCGAGGTGTCTCGCTTGAGAAATTGACGGAGCTGCGACGCGAGTGAAAAAAAGACCGCCCGAAGGCGGTCTATCTGTAGCCCCGACTGGCGAGAGCGACATTAGATTGAAGACCTCTCCGTGAGCGCACCGTGATTTTAACGCCGAAGCTCGTAGACCAAACGCAGCCGACGTTGGACGTCAGCAGGCCGCTGCTCTTCAGCAGCCGTCAAAAACCGACGCCTTCTGTTTGCAACGATGACCCGCCAGCCGTGCTTGTCATCTTCGACCAATGCCAGCGACATGCGCGCGGCGCGGCTCCCAGAATCAAACAACTCCTCAGAAATAAGCCAACTCAGATCCACGCTGAGATGCGCTTTTTAGCCATTCGGTAATTTCCCCCGCTTCGAGGAAATTTAACACCGGCGAGGGGCGCCCGGGCAAGGCTGATCAATCTGAGAGTAGTGACGATGAAGGCCGCACCCGCCTGACGCTATCGGGTTTCTGCAGCCGGCGGCGCGAGTGCCGTCGCGGCGCGCATCAGAAAATCCCGGAGGTGTGCAAGCTCGGCAACGTTCTCTGCAGATACGATTGCGCCCACAAAGGGTGCCTGAGGCGACGTATGAATCTCGTAGAGGTGCCGCGTATGGAGGGGCTTAGCCAGGAACTGCTGGACGCACTCATCGAGCGTGTCGTCGACCAACAAATACGGGTTCCCGGCGTCGGTGCGACGCTGATTATTCTGGGAGGGCCATTTTCGAAATGTAGCCGGAGCATCGAAATTGATGTGAGTGTCGGGCGCGGAAAATTCGCTATCGCTCATGTCATATCGCTTTGCTTCTCTCAATCTCCAGTCGCGTCATCACCGGGGCAAACTCGTCGATCGAATAGGTGTCGGCGCCATGGCTTATGGTGACGTCGTTGAATTTTTCGCGCGTCTGCCAATCAATTGCCTTTTCGAACGCTTCCTTCGCCGTCGCGGTGGTAGCTGACAGCTTGAGATCGTCCAGTCGGGCTTGCACCAAATGGACATGGCTCAAATTTAGCTGAGTCTCTGACGCGCTCCGACAGTCAAGGGTTGCGCGCGCGATTAGGGATTCGCTGCAGTGGTCAGAATCCTACGAACGTAACCAGTATGGTGTGTACAAGAAAAAAATCGCGCTGCGTGTTTCACGCTACCAAGGGCCCACTATTGCTTTGCGCGAGCAGCAGGCCGCGTGGATGGCGCGATGCCAGTCGTGAAATAGATCAGCACGAAAGCAAAGTCCTCCTTTACCGCAACGGCATTACTGCCAAAATATACAACCGTGCAGACGTCTTCGGGGCGTTGCCGAATGGCGGTTACCGCGGAGCGCAGGATGCATACGGGACCGCCTTCTTGCTCTGTCAGATGCATGAGAGTTTCCGCCGCAAGCGCTATGGGCTGCACCGTTGTCTCCTATATTGAACCGGCGCGAGACGGCTGCTCGTACAGAGCGGCGACTGCTGTCCGGCGAAGGTGAGCCGTTGACTATTGCGAGCCTCTGCCGCTTGTACAGCCATTCTGAGCTTCTGAATTTCGGCTCGTTGGCTGAGAGGATCGGCGGAAATCTGCAAAAGACGTCGTTCTGAAAACTTGGACGACCGTTCCATCAAGGCCTCCGCCCACGCAACAAGACTTAGGAGCGGTAACACGAAAAGAACGTCGCCATCGAGACATCAAAAAGGGTGTGTCGCGATAAGCTCCCCGGAGTGAAGAATGTCCACGTTGCTAATTCGAGAAGGAGGGGCGCTGCAATCGACGGTTATGAGCACCAAATCCCGACACGTCAGTACCTCCGTAGCGGACTGAGCGCGAAGATTAAAGTGCAATCGCTGCAAGATTAGAGCAAGCCTAACTTGCAATCAGCGCCCGTGACGGGTGGACCGCCGACCTCCCGTCCTCAACAAGAAGCCGGCGGCCCGTGTCCCACAATCTAGGTGGCGATCCCGCGCTGTCTAATGGAACCGCCAGATTGCGGGACAATGCAGTGAGCTAGGTAGATAGCGTCGTTTCATCAAAACGATTGGACGGGGCGCGCATTAGCGTCCCGGAGCTATTGAGGCCGAAGGAAGTGGCGCTGATCAGTGCCTTCAGCTCGCTCACCTGGAACGCAAGCTGGTTGGTTCTCTGCTGCAGACGGTACATCTGTCGACGATGCAGGGCGGCAAACACGAAAATGCCGACCAGTAGCTAATCAGAAAAGGGGTCATCAAATAGCCAGATGATACCTTGGAGCATAATATGTCTCCGTCAGATCTGAAAGCCAGCAGTCTAGCTCCTCTGGTCTCCGGCGGCCACCATCGCCAGATTGTTGTCGTCATCGATGCCACCTGGCTAAGTGAAGGGGCGAAGCCCGCCGCCGGTTCGGATGATCAAGCTGACATCCGCGCGCGAGATCATGTGCCTAGCCGAGGGATGCACCATCGGGCAGTCAATTGGCGTTCTCGGTACCGTCGAAGAACGCCTTCAGGTCGGCGTCTATGTCACTCTCAATCCTCTCGCGCTCGTCGGGATCACTTAAGCGGCTCTCGATAATGCGGCGTGTGGCACCCAAGAAGCGTTCGATATCCGCCCTTGCGACCGGATCGTCGTAGGGCTCAGCTAACCCGCGAAGTCGAAACTCGGCGCCGTAGTCGGCGTTGTGATCTCCGTGCACCTTCTGGTTCGGCTCATCCGCCATAGCCTTGATGCTATCCCGCCACTGGTCGGTTAGATCATTGAGGGGTAGAGCAGAGTACTTCCGGCCGCGCGCGATGTAGTCGGCAGCCCAATCTAGCCGGCTGCTATCGAGGTATGCTTGCACGGCTTTTTCGACGGCGGTCTGGTCCGGTTCGTCGCTCATGGTAACCCCGCAGCAAGGGTCTATTTGGAATTCCTTTAGTCCCAGCTCAGTGTTCGCTAGAGCCTGTCCTCAATTAGAGGATTCCCAAGCAGATTATCGCGTGATTCATAGGCGGTCTGATTCGGAGCTGACAGATGCGCCGCTACGCCCTTCGGGACGATCAATGGGACAGGATCAAGGACATTTTGCCCGGACGTGAAGGGCATGTGGGGGTAACGGCCAGGGACAATCGGCTGTTTGTAGAGGCGGTAATCTATCGTTATCGGGCCGGCATCCCTTGGCGGGACTTGCCCGAACGCTTTGGCGACCCGATCAAGATCCATACGCGCTTCTCGCGCTGGGCCAAGAGCGGCGTGTGGAAGATGCTGTTTGAGATGCTGGCGAGGGATGCGGATAATGAGTACGCCATGATCGACAGCACGATCGTGCGGGCGCATCAGCACAGTGCCGGCGCACAAAAAAAGACGGCGAAGACCAGGCGATCGGGCGCAGCAAAGGCGGGCTGAGCACAAAGATTCATGCGCTTGTCGATGCGTTGGGCAATCCGCTGGACTTTATCCTGACGCCGGGCCAAGCCCATGATCTGAAAGGCGCCGACGCACTGTTGCCGGATATGGCGGCCGCGACCTTGCTGGCAGACAAGGCTTTCGATGCCGACGCGCGGGTGATCGAGCCGTTGCTTGCACGGGGAAAGTCGTTCGTGATCCCGCCCAAGAGCAACCGCAAGGTTCAACGCGATTTCGACAAAGACGCCTACAAGGCCCGCCACCTCATCGAGAACTTCTTCTGCAAGCTCAAGCAATACCGCGCCATCGCCACCCGCTACGACAAAACCGCCAGAAATTTCCTCGCCGCAATCCACCTCGCGGCTGCTATCATCTGGCTCAATTGAGGACAGGCTCTAGGAACGGGTGCATCCTGATTTCCGCGCTAGGGCTCACGCCCCGCCGCTCTTACACTTCGGGCAACCTAAATATCAGGACCCAGCTTGCTGAGCAGGTATTGCATGACCTGACAATCGCGAATGGACTAGCCGGCCATCTTTGCTCACTTCCGTGCGTCGGGCCTCTATCAAATCGACGCCCTCCAGATACAATCGTGAGTCGATACACCTCATGATCGTGGGGGCGAGTCATGGAGAGCGAGTGGATATCGCAATCGAAATCGATGACGGTTGATGAACTGATTGCATTACGCGAGCAGATGCAAGAGATTCTCAGCGCAAGACTCAAGATGAAAAAGGCCGACCTCCCCCGAATGAAAGCCGGCCCAGCTGTCTCAAAGCCAAGGCCGTCAATTTCCGGGAAGGGGCTGGGGGCTGAAAATCCCGGAATGGCAGGAAGGTACGTTCTCCCGCAGCCCAAATCAACTGATGAAATCAGCCCCGCTCAGACAACCTCTGGGGCAGCCTCTGTAAGGTTTAACCTGTCAACCGCAGTTCCCGCCTCTCTGGACCACCTGCGCTCCGAGGTCCATCTTACTTGGCACGAACAAATTCGCTCCCAACTCTCAGGGGAGGATGAGCCATGCAGTTTGCGGTCGGACAAGCATTCCAATGCACGGTCGATGGCAGAATGGCTGTCATCGATGCCATTCGAGATGATGGCCGCGCAGGACGCCTGCACTTCCTCGATACCAACCAACAGCAATGGGTATTCTGGGCTCAGTTTCACAACACAGGTAAATGGCTCGCTATGGGCATGAGGGAATTGCCCAAGACTGAGACCGCCACCATAGCCGGTTGAACCTAAAGCTTCTCTACGGGCTGAGGGCCTGTCAGCCTTTGTTTCCCAAGAGAACGGGATTCTGTGGCTAACTAACAACAGGAGCGTTGTTCCTTCGCCAGCGCCGCACTTTCGACTTTATGTTCGTGGCTGCCGGGATCATAGTTCGGGCACCGGGGCTGGGCATTAGACAAACAAATCAATTTTCCCGGATCGCCGCAGCGCCAATGCTGCGGCACTTATTACTTAGATCGGACTCGGTCTGTTGGCCTGAGGCGGCAACCACCCCAGCACGGCTGGTTTATTCCTGAGAGCCGCGCCACAATTTTCTAATGCTGGCATCGAACCACGATGCTGAGGTAGCAGACGAACATAATGCCTTATTGGGAATGCGCGTGAGCGTGGTGTGGGTGGAGGGCGTTTAAGATGGCACAGAGTCTTCGTCGAGAAGAGGAGTATCTTCTCGATACGGTCGCCGATTTCCTAGCTCAGATGACAGAGCTTGAACGGCTGCGAGAGGCAGTCCGTTCGGCGGAGGCCGCTGCCAACGGGGCACCGTCAAGCCGCCCCGTCGATCCGAAAGTCATCGATCTGTTTGCGGGACCTCAACTGCGCTTCTAACCAGCGCGGCCGCTTACCACGTCCTGACCAGCTTTCTGAGGGGCGATCCGGATTGCGAAATTTTGCCGCCACCGGAGGGGTAGGGCCGCCGAGATTCCGTGCCCGGGTCACCAGCGGTCGGATGCAAGCGTCGCAATTGCTGGTCGAGCAAATGTTTTTTCGCTTCCAACCTTTTCCTGAGCGCGTCAGTCACGTCCAGGTGGAGCAAAAACAACTCGTCGGCGCTTAATGCTTCAACCGATGCTTTAAAGTCATTTGCCATGACGGGTCCCCAAACATGTCACGATCATAATCATGACGATCATAATCATGACGATATGGGTTCGTGAAGTTATTGTGGCCGCTCTGTAACGCTTTGATGATAATCCCGATTTGCACAGCCCTGTTTGCGGCGCAGCAATTATGCCATGCGGCGCAAGTTCGGATGCATTCACTGATCTCTTTGCTTTGCGGATTGTGAGAATTTTTTTTTGGCTCAGATTGCCAATTCGTAGAATCTCTCGGAGGCCAAAATTAACCGGGCACGCCCCCCAACGGAAGGTTGGGCACCTTTCTCAACAAACGGGCCGTTCTGGCCGCCGTCCGGGCCTATCGGCAGGCTCTGGGCTCAACGGCGCACTGAAGAGGTGGCGTTGGCTTCAAGACGCGGTGACAAGTGAAGCCGTTCAACACCTGCAAATCACAAACCAATGCAAACCCATTGCAACCCGATCTCGGGAGGCAGCGATGGCAATATTCGCTTCAAGGGTGATTGCGACGGTTTTGGTAAGTCTTCTCGTGATGCTCGCCATTGCGGTCGCTGCGGATGCCTACGTGCAATGGTCTTATGACGCCGCATTCGAACAGTTTCTGACCGCGAATACGTCGTCGGTGTCCGATGCGGATGAGCCCGACAGCAAGAGCAAATCGGGCTGTCCTGTAGGCAAGAAGGAGCTGCCAACCCAGCTGATACCTTTTCGCTGATCGCACCTAATCAGCCGCCAAGAACCTCAACACCGCATCGTATCGAATGCGTTGCTTGCCCACGACCACTGTCGCATCGGCCTCGGCCCCGGCGTTGTCATAGATGCCGCTAAAGCCGATGCGCTGGACACGCTCGACCACGGGGCGGTTTGTTGGCGTATGCTCCTGGCTCAGCAATTCACCGATCCACTTGCCATCGGAACGCTCATAAGTGCCGGTGTAATAGACATTGGAGTCGCCGCCAAGAATCGTGCCGTCGCGCAGGATCAGGACGCCGCCGACTTCAGCTTCCACCACTCCATCGAGTGAAACGGCGGCCAACGAATAGATTCCGTTCCTGATCATGATGGCTCCGCATCCGGCCATCATATTCGACACCGACGGTCCCGGTCGCGGTAGGGAGGTTCGCACATGTCCGGCTTGCGACAGTTTGGTGCCGCGATGGGTCTTTTGGATCAGGGCGTCCGTGCTAGCCACGTCAGCGCATCACCGGGGGGATTTACGTCATCCTCGCTTCGGTAGCGCTGGGCGCTGGCCGAGATCAGCTTTTCGATGCGCGAGGTAAGCGATACCTACGACCGCTGAAGGGGACCGGGGTTCCGTTGATTTAGATCAAGGATCGCTGTGCGGCGGACATAAACTCATCCGATGGACCTCAACACGCCAGTCGCGTGGCGTATTAGCTGGCCAAACCGAGGACCGATGTCGCGGAGCAGTGATGGCATCTCTCAGGCAGGATCTGTTGCGTGAGGCAGCCTCGCTTGTAGCGAGTGCGCGGCTGACGGAAGACTCTCAAGAGGCAGCCGCTCTAATCATGCAAGCGGCAGATATCTTGGATGCGGTTACGGAGCTTCTGGAGCTCGATGACCCGGACGTAAGCGTTCATTAGCCACTAGCTGCAGCAAGGCAGCGCGACTCGCTAAGAGGCGTTCGCATTCGGGCTAGTGTGGGTACTGGCTAGCCAGTAAAACGCACCGGTTACTCGCGCTCAGTCATCATGGGCCTAGATGCTATGACCGACTGAGGGCGTGATGATGCTGCGCTTTGCCGAAACCATCAATCGCAAGAGAACGTGGAAGGTCCATAAGCCCCTTTACGGCGGCGGAGCTAACTCGTGGTTAGGTGCGTGACGCAGGTGGCGTGGCGAAGCTGCCGGGTGTTGTCCATACGCGGATGTACCGCGGTGGGCAATGCTCGGCGGTGGCCTCACGCAGCATCCCTGCGTCGGCGGTTCAGTCGCACCAGTTCAGTTCTACCGCACAAGTCGCAACCGTATTGGACAAGGTCGCTGCCATTTGTGCTCGGAGTGCTTTTCGCGATCTTCATCGTCACCTTACACTCAATGCAGGTGAGCAGATCGATCAACGGGCTTTTATCGTCATTGGCGTTGCTCATGAGCAGCCTCCGCTCGACGGTTTGACCTTAATCCAGCGGAGCGTGGCGGACCATCACTTAATTTAACAACGAAGATGACAAGCCGATCAAAGGACGGGTCGGTGCGGGCGACTTCAACCGGGCGGCTGAACTATCCCAAGGGCAGGGGTGGCATGATCAGCACCTATTCCCTTCGCCTTCAGCCCCCGCTCTACAAGCCGGAAGGGTCTGTCTGGCTGACGATCCACACTATGACCGCCATTGCCAAAAGCGCTGCTGCGTACCAAAGCCAGTGAGCATGAGGCTTCGGTGCGATCAGTCTCATCTCTTCGCCTTCGGCCCCAACTCTACAAGCCGGCGGATGCCCTCGGGGCCCCCGAGCGTCAAATCGGTTGCTGCGATCCAGTTGTCTATCTGGTTGAGCTGCGCTTCGTTAAAAAAGGACTTCAAAGCTCTATCCTGCTGAGCACGCAAAATGGATTGCGCCGCGGCCTCTGCAAGGGTTTGATCGATGGACTTTCTGTTTGCGGGATCGGCCATTTTAATCCCCGTCGGCTTTTTCACGCAGTTACTAGCAGCGGCGGCCCTCATTGGAGTGTTCCACTGTCCCGGGTTACGCGAAGGAATTTTATTCCGTCGCGGATTGCACCGATCGAGTAATCCATAAGATGAATTTGCATTGTTCCGTCGGTTTCCGAGACGAAGTCAGAATTTTTGGCGTTCGTCGTTGCTTCCACTTCAACCCTTCTCAGCAGAGCATCATTTAGTTTTCCCAAACGATCAAGTTCAGCCGCAAGAGCGCGAACGAGCAGCATTTGCCCTGCCATTATAGCCATCCCCTCGTTGGGAGTGGACCAAAAAGTATTGCTCATGTGGGCTCCTACTGATGACCCGCGGGAAGTGTGAGTATACGCCTTGCTGATCTCAACCCAGCGGGGGCCTTTTCGTTCGAGGTCATCGCCAAGCCCTTGATTTCGCCGGATTTCCGTCGCCATCCTATAGCGTTCATTAGTCTATGGGAGAAACGACGTGGCGGTTGGTACAGTAAAGTGGTTCAATGCGACTAAGGGGTATGGCTTCATTCAGCCGGATGCCGGCGGCAAGGACGTGTTCGTCCATATTTCGGCCGTTGAGCGGGCGGGGCTGAGCGATCTGAGAGAGGGCGCGAAGGTGAGCTACGAAGTCGTGGCCAACCGTGGGAAAGAATCTGCCGAAAACCTCAGAGTAGGTTGATCCTCCATGCGTTTCTTAACTTCCCGCGACTAGGATCAAATCAATCGCGGATTGAGCCCCGCGATTGCATGAGCGCGTAGAGAGCCGTCGCTGAGGGCAAAACAGCGACGGTTTTTTCGTGCCGGGCGTTTTCATGCTGGCCACATTTAGATTGGCACAAACTGCACTGGCGCATTGCCGAAATTTGCCCGAAGATTGCGTGGTGGCTCGGGGCCAACTGGAAATTGTTTCTGTGTCTTATCGAGAATTGGCCAAGGTCGTCGGGACCTCGCTACTGATCTCATCCGCCCTGACGGCAGCAATGTTTGCACCATGGGTGCTGTTCGAGTGAGGTAAGGGAACGACCTTGGCCCAGCCATGAGGGCCAGGGTCGCCATTCCAGGTGCGTCAGGAGAGACGGAGTCCCAACGCTCAGATCGAACGAGTCGGCGTGCTTCTTCGTTCCTCAGGAACCTTTTTTCCATTTGTGCGGTTGGTTATCAGAGCAGGCAGTCGGATTGAGTGTACTGCCATGGTGATTCCGCGGAACCGCACGCGCCTCGCGGCCCGAGTTCGAGGAGCGCCTTCTTAGATTCGCCGAGGAAGCGCGCGCAGCAGCCGACCTTATAACACTAAGTCCCGAACAGGATCGGCTGCTGCGCAAGGCACTCAAGGCCGAAGCACCTGCCAACGAGTCCGAGCGGTAGTCGAAGCGTATGCCGGTTGACACAAATCAAGCAACTGGCCGCAGCAAGGGGCAGCCTTCATTTCATGGAGCGGAATTGGCTGTTCATCATCTCGATCGCTGCGACCCTGGCTTTAACGGCGGCAGGCCTGAGCGCCTTGCTGCTGGCGATGTGACCGTAAAACTATGGTGCCGGAAAAGATGGCAGCGTTCGCATGCGAGCTATTTGATAGGATTCGAAGTTCCATTATTCTGATCAGGTGAATGATCGTGCAACCGTTGCTATCGCCGCCGCTCTAGGCGCGCTTACCTCAGCGCTGGTTGTGGCGGCTCTATTTTGGTGGTGACGACTTCAATTGCCTATCGCCGCCTTCCGAACAGCGGCCGGGCAAAGCCGCGACAACCAAGCCCGCAACATACAGCGCAAAAATAGTTCGCAACATGTCGCCTCCTCGTATCTCTCCGACGGCCCAGGAACAGTCCCCCAGTAGGTTGGCTGACGCGTAATAATGGCGCGAGACTCACGCGCGCATCGCAATGTCGAAGCCCTGAGCCCTCAAATCGAGAAGCGTCTTACGGTCCGTGGCGGTCGCATACACCGGCTCCCGAATCACGAACACCATCCCACGATTCTCGACGATCGTGATCCGCAGCGACGCCAGGCTGTTGAACTCGTGCGTCTCGATCAGCGAGCCCGGATCGCTGCGGCGATAGATCTCCAGCGTCCACTTGTCGGCGTTCATGGCTTCGGTTCATCCAGACCGGACGGGGGCAAATCGCGCTTCTTCAGCACGAATAGACGATGTTCAATCGACGCCTGGCTCCGCTTGAGCGCCGCAGCCATTGAGATGTAGGAGCGGCCCGACGCTTGCAGCTCGAGCAACCGCTTGTCGTCGTCTACGGTCCAGCGTCGATTTCGCGTCAGCGGCATGGCCTGACACAATGGGCCGACCGCATTGTCAGGTCTGGTCAAAACGTAACTTAGGAACTCAAGATCACCGGACCTCGATTAGCTGGCAGAGGGCGCGCCGTCCTTATCCCATCTGCAAGCGTATATAGATCGATATCAGAACAGAAATCACAAAGGCGATGACGCCGGCCAGCAATACCGGAGCCTCTGCGGGATCGAGCGCGTCGCGTAGCCATCTCCAGAGTTTCGCAGTGCACCCTCTGACGCAGAGGTGAGTGAGTGCGAAATACTCTCGCACGGCTGGGCTTCCGGTTTTCCCATGTACAGTACTGTTCGTTAGAATATCTCATGATCGTGGGGACGAGTCATGAAAAGCGATTGGGAATGCATGTCGGCCGTGGACCTGTTCGTTCTGCACGAACAGATGGTGGTGGTCCTTAAGGAAAAATGATCGCGAAGAAGACCGCGCTAGAATTGCGGCTAGAAATACTTATTCGGCAATCGAAAGTGCTAGGCACGGTGAAGCCATGCCAGCCAGGACTATTGACGGTGAGGGGACTCGGCTGCGCCTGGCAGCTTCTGCCGCTCGCACAAGTGCTTTGAGCCCCTCGATTTCCGCTCTCAAGTTGCGAAGCTCGGTCAACGCCGGCCACGCAATATGTGGGCCAGTTCATATATGGCAGAAAAAAGACGGGCGAATGCAATGGGTCCGTGCAACCCAGACTTAGTAAAAAGGCCACAAATCTGTTGGTTGCCGTAGTCTTACGGGGTCGAAACCTGCGCAAGGGCGCGATGCTGATTTGAATCAACGCCCGGCCGCAGCCCCCGCGTAACGGGGTCAAAGGCCGATCCAGATGCCGATCCCGGTGATGACCATCGATATCGCGATGACCGTCAGGTCAGAGTGGAAGATGGACCTTGGCCGAATGCTGGCGGCGCTGCGCGACACCATCCCGAATAACCGGGAGTACGGCGCGGCCGTTCGTAAGCGGTTCGGGCTCAACAATGCGCTCGAGGTTGCCGAGATGGCGCGCGTGGCTCGGCGATACGGCGACCGGCCAGAGATCTTCCGCAATGCGGGCTGGCGCACATGGTGGAAACTGGCGCGACTTGAAGGCTGGTTCCAGCGTTTGGTTAAAATGGAACCCGCGTAATCAGGTGAGTTCCAAAGCCGGGACCCAAATACAGCTGGCCCGATTCTAAAACTTGGATCACATTAAACTGTAGATGAAGGAAATTGCTGGTAGCGTTCATTGGAGTCAAAAATGAATTTGCATTCCGTTGCCGCAAAGCTTGGTAGAGGCGACCTGCAGTACGCGCTTGGTAGATTTCGCACTGTTAGAACTATTTACGGAGGCATGAGGCGACTGGTCGATGGGCCACTTCCAGTTCGTGACGGAAGATCCACTTTATTCCCGGACGCTAATGTTGAACAGATCGTTCAGGCCATCCACAAAGAAGCGGTTTTTGTCGGCCTTAAGCTTCCACCAGCCACCATCGCCGAAATCGACGCCTTCGCGCGTTCAGAGCCGCTTCACGCCAACTACGATCCGAATGGCTCCGCGTTCAGCTATGCAGACGTTCGCCGCGGAAAGACCCCTGACGGCAGGCAGGTCCCGATCGGTGGCGTGAGAGATCCAACTCGGTGCCCGGCAGTTCAGGCTGTCGTTGATGATCCGGTTCTGCGATCGATCGTGACGAAGTATCTCGGACACGAGCCGCGCAGAGTCATGACGATTCTTGATTGGAGCTTTGCGTCCGACTACACCGACGAAGAGCGCCGGAAGCTGAAGCATCACGTAATCGACTATCATTACGATGTTGGCGGCTATAACTTCGTGTACGCGAGCTTTTACATCACCGACACGGATCGCTACTCAGGGGCGCACGTCATGATGAAGAGATCGCACAATCGCAAGTCGCTCCGAATGCTTCTGGGTTCGGCCGTGGCAAGCCAGGATGCGGTGAGAGCGAGGTATGGCATCGAGAACGAGATAACCATCGAAGGACCGGCCGGCACCGGCTTCGTCCAGGACACCTCGTGCTATCACCGAGCCTCACCACCAACGCAGGGCGATCGGCTTATGCTTGCGGTTCGATTCATAAATTGAGCATCTGCAAGAGTTTCCTGGAGGCCGCACCGACTGACTGCTGTTGACGCTGTGGCCTTATCGGCTGGATGTTCGATACCTACTTTTTCCGAAGGTGTTGCTCGATAAGTTCGCGAGCGGCCTCGAACTCAACCGGTGCGGAAGACCGTGTCTGATTTGTCTCCAGCATCAAAAGTGCCTGTTCATAAATCTCATGGCCTTCCTCGTCCGTAATAAGATGATTGCGGATCAAAGTCTGAATCACAGCCGCTTGCAAGGCGCCAGCCATTAGGCTCGACGCTGTGGCCAACTGAAGGTCAGAGAGCTGCTTCATCGAATTCTCCTGTGCAGAATCATAGTTCTCACAAGGAATAACGGGTGCTCCGAGCCGCAGTTCGAATGCCTATTATCATACGATTGATCGACCTCGTTGCTGCCGTGATTTAGCTTGGAACCTGCGACCCAGAGCCGCGCCGCTGAGAATCGGGGAACAAGCAAAGCAAGCGCGTTTTGATATGGCATGCCTCATTACTATTTCGATCTTCGCAATGGTGAGACTTTCTCCAAGGACCACCAGGGAGTGGAACTGCAGGACGTTACCTACGCTCAGGCTGCGGCAGCCGACCTATTGGCAGACATGGCCAAGGACCTCCCCTGTGAAATTGTTGAACCGTCTGGCCGTCCGATGGCCGTTGAGGTTCGGGACTCACGAGGCCCATTATTCGTGCTTATTTTCGGGTTCGTGCGACGTGACGACAACCTGTCGGATGGGCTTGACCGTCATTCAGAAATGAGAAGGTCAGGGGGCGGTCGCCGCAAATCTTCCTAGATGGAGCAGGCCCTCGCTAAGCCCGAGCTAATGCCTGGACCGATAGAGGCTGATGGCGTGACCGCCCGAGTTCGTGAAGCTGTCATATCGGTCTAGCCAGGAATGGCTTGCAAACACCGCACGCTGTTCTTGGCTTTCCATCACATAGGCCATCCGGAAGGAGCGCCTCCTGTTGGCCGCCGAGTTCATGCGTTCCTGGTCGATCTTGGCAAGGATGAGATCCAGAACGTCCGGCTCGACGGGATTGAAGGCATAAGCGACTGTGATCTTCGAGTAGTCGAAGTCTTCCGCCGCGCCTTGCCAGACGCTAATTCGAGGATGGTCCTGCCGAGCAATGTTGACGCGCGCCATCCTGGCTAGACCTCGCTCATATTCAACGCCGACAATCGATTCGACTGGATACGTCGCCGATATCGCGAGGACACGCCCTTTGCCGCAGCCGATGTCAATAAACGAGTCATCCGCAGACAGCTTGAGCCGGTCGAGGACCTCGCGCGTCAGCCTATGGCTGATGCTGGCGTAGTAAACCGCACCGGTCTTGGTTGTCTGCGCGGTTCCGCCAGCACGAATACCCAAGCGGTAGTCCTCGACGGTGCTCTCAATCTTCGAAAGTAGGTGCATCGGAGCGGGACCTCCGGCTTCAGCACTTCAGGAGGCTCGTAACAAGTAATTGCCCCCGTCCCCGCAGAGGCTTGATCATAAATTAGGAAGGACGGTAGACGTTATCGATATTTGTCATTCTTGCCGTTTGGGCTGCCGTCCCAGCCACCGTTGCCGTATCCGTTATTGCCCTTGGGCCGGGAGCCGCGTGCGCCTGATCCGGCGATGGCATCGGAGGTTAGGGAGGTTGAAAGTAAGAGGGTGATAGCCGGTGGTGTTACTGCCGCAAATCTACCAGCGGCCTTCAGAAAATCGCGCCGGTCTTCGATCTCCTGTTGTTCTAGATCGCGCATCACTGCCTCCGACGTGTTGTTTAATTACTAGAGCAGAATAACAGCCAATCGAATAATGCGGATAAATCTAATTAACTCGATCGATCACAAGTTGTTGCAGCCGAAGGTTACATCAAGGGTTCCATTTGCCATTGTTCCCCGGTTCCACGAAGCACAATGCCCTCAATTGACTCGTGGTCTGCAGCGAACCGCCGCGCCTCCAGCGGCGAGTGGCGTTTCGGCTTCTGAAACTCTTGAAAATAGGGGTCGGAAGCGGTGGTCGAAGTCGACCGAAAGACTGATCGAGGTCTATCCGAGCACCCACAGTGCGCCATGACGAGCAGCGGCATAGATGCGGCGGAGATCAGCAGCGTGGGCGACGTCTCGTTGCAATGTCGACGGGAGGGTTTGTCATCATGATTAGTCATGAGACGCGATCGCGCAATCCGCTGACGCCGTCTTTTTCCGCACAGTGATCGCAGCAATAGAAGACGCCACGGCTCTCTAGTCCATGGCCGATGATGCGTGTGCCGCAATGCTTGCATCTGGGCGCGAGCGCATGAATTGCGCATTCGAAGCTGTCAAAGGTGTGCGTCTTGCCATCCTTCACCACCTGGAAGGCCTTGTCGTAGTCGTTGCCGCAAGTTTCGCACGTCGCCATGGGATTCCCTCCATACCGCGCCAGAGAAATTAGGCCCGCCGATTCACGCCGGCGGGCCTTCGCGTAGTTGACCGTCCTATTTCTTGTCCTTCGGATGCTGGCCCTGGCCGGGACGGGGGTTTCGTTGATCCATGCCGGGATCACCGCCGCCGCCTCCAGCTCCGGCAGATCCGCCACCACCGCTGCCGCTACCCCCGGCGCCGGCTCCACCAGCTCCAGCGCCTCCTGCTCCGCCGCCACCAGCGCCGCCCGCACCACCACCGCCGGCCCCTTGTGCCAGCGCTAACGAGGTTCCGAGAGCGAAAAATGCCGCGAGTGCGATAGTCGGTAATTTCATCATGGTCGTTTTCTCCCTAGTTGGAGATTGACCAAGCGACATCGGAAAGCATCGTTCCTATCGATCGAATAGGTATTGTTGCCGTGGCTTATCGTGACATTGCTGAACCGATCTACCAACTGCCACTCGACTGCCTTGGCGAATGCTTCCTTGGGGGTTTCGACATTCGCTGATAGCGCCACATCGCCTAGGCGGCCCTCTACCAAATACGGCATTAAATCCCGTTACTTCAAAAATACGCCGCCGGGCTCGAAATATGACGTCCCGGGGGCTGGGTCTTTGAGATGCTCAGTTGGTCCTCGCTAGCCTTAATTATACAGCGCTTAAGGCTCCCGCGGAATAGTTACCCGGTGCCCATGCCCGCGCGCTCGAACAGCGGCCGGACATCAGCGCCGCGGCGACCGCAGGCCTTGCAGGTGAACCTGGGCTCCAGATCCGACAGGCGGACATCATCAGGCCAAAGGCTGGAACTGACGATGACTGAGTGCGAGCATTTGAAATTAGAGCAAAGACGATTAGCAGGCGAGGGCCGTTGTTGGCATGCATTTCGCCGAGGGTGATTTTCTGTTCGCGCATCATCGCGATTCTGCCATGTATCAAAATCAGCCTGAACTAGCCATTCGGCGGGTGAACCGTGGTGGTGGGGCCCGATGCATGTCGTCCGGAACGGTCGTGCGTCGGGCCTTCTCAGCTTGGGCCCCATACTAGGTACACGAGGACAATCACCGCGAGGAACGCGAGGCCGTTCCAGAGTGATGGGTGACTATAGCCCATCGCTTCAAACTGCCCGTCTCGTGGCCGCGTTCCTATCAGCGGTCACTTAGCCAGCGGATTCCTAGACACCAGATCACTGCTCTTGGCGGGATTGGTGGGCTGACGAAGTCGTCCAGTCGATGACCGCATCCGACGCACACGTACCGGAAGAGGCGTCGAGGGGACCAGTACCCCTTCCGGTCCTTGACGACCATCGGCCACCGGTTGCACCTGGGACAGGCTAACAGTGCGTGCTCAGCCTTCACGGCACGTTCCTCCGCCCGATAAAGTCGGCAGTGGGTGGGCGAGTTCCTTTGAGCGATGAAAAGACCTCCCGATCCTGCGGAAACGATTACATCTGCAACAGCTTTTTGAGTGCCAGGTAACTGAGGGCCCATGAGCGGCCGCCGTCAGTGTTGTTGATTGCTCGCGTCGTTGCGGAGTCGATCGCTAATTGCTCAGTGTCCACTCGAAGGCGCTCCGGCGAGTTCGCAAAGCGATCAGCCTTGTAGGTTGGCTTGGAAAACGTTGAGCCTTTATCCGGGCGTCGAGTGATCATAGCTTTATTGGCCATTGGCGGTTTTCGGCGCTCAATATGCCGCACTCCGGTAAAAGACCCACATGTCGGCAAACCTTTGCTGAACAAGCAGGAAACCTATCCGAAACCCTGGTGCGGCCTGGCGCTCAAATCCTGCCATCAGGTATCGCATCGGCTCCACAGCTAGGTTCCTTTTTTGCGCTGGGCTCTCTTCGATCCAGATTCTAGGAGGCTTGGCAAAGGCGGCATTTGCTGATCGGGAGCGTCGGTCAGCCCGTCGGAAGGCGGCTCGGCCGCTTCCAGCTTCCTTCTGCTGACCACGGCACCCATCAAGCCGGCGAGCACCAGTAGGGTCCCTAGGATGATCAGCCAGTGAGGAAGTTCGAGAGATGCCATCGCCTTCAACAAGGCGAACAGGGGGCGTTCCAAAGGGCGGAGGCGTATCGCCGCGGTCAGCCGGATCGGGTTGCTAACAATCCCAAGACGACGGCCCCAAGCCGCAGGTCTGACGATCGGCAGCGCGATCGTTCGTCGGCCCAGACCACAGCAGCCAGAACAAAAGAAGAGGCACGCCAGCGAAGAGCAGGGCGGGTGCGAGCTCACCGATAGCGACTGCAGCTCGATTGCCGAGCAATGGGCGGACCAAGCGATGTAGAGGCTGGCCCGTGCCGGCGGCTGCTATTCACGGTCAGTTGTAAGTCGAGCTGCGGTAACCATTATAAGACCTAGGTTGTGTGGCTGTCGGCGGCGGTCCTCCCGAAGACCGTCCAGGCACTTGTGATCGACATCAGCAAGCCAACTACGGCACTGGCCTCGATATCGACGGCGCTCGCAAACTAGGTGACGTACGGACCCGCCGCTTGACGCTGACGAGCCCGTACTATTGCGGGATCAAGTCGCTATGTCGTGATGCCGTTCATACCCCGAAATGCCGATAATGTGGGGACAGTTTAATTCAACGAATACAGCCCGACGCGACGCGATTAGATTCAAAGCGAACGAAACCATCATTCCCGGAATCATACTGTTTCATTACGGGGATGGCACGCCTAGCACGACTATTGCATTGCGTTGGGGAGTTGGTCGGTCCAAAATCTTCCATGTTCGGAGCAGAGTTTTGGTGATGTGAAAGGCTATTCACAGCCGGAAAAAGCACGGAACAGGACTTGCCGAGTGCAGTTGGTCGCGTGTCCAATCAGCATAAGCGTTGAAGGTGATTTGCGATCGGTCCCGCTAGATTTCGGATGTGGGAATTGGTGAATCTTCGTACCTCGCGAGGGGGAAGGCTGCCACGATGCTATTATCGTTCAATGGCAACTGGCTGCGTCGAAAGCGCCGGTTTGCCCTTGCTACGCCATTGTTCGCGTCGAGTTGGTAGTTGGTTTCCCCATCTCACATGGGGGAAACGTGCATAAGGTACGTTCAGACTTTTCGATCCGCCGACTCGGGCCCATAAGCGAGCCCAAAAACGACGCCGCGTTCAATCGTGAATGATGCGTTTAGCTTTGATTTGAGTTGCTGGAGTAGACCGTGATTTTCCCCGTTGCCAGCGGGACTAAAGCGAAATCCAGATTCCCAACCATTTGGCCTCGGTTTTCGCGGAATGCGAACAACGTAGAGCTTTAGGTTGCTTGGCAGGGCCGAGCGCCCAATGGAGACTAATCGGGAATGTCGCGAGGCGCCCACAAGTTCAAGCAGGGTGACGTTACTAAGGCCGCCAAGGGCGTGGTTGACGCAGGCTTGATGGTGCAGCGCATCGAGGTCGATACCAAAAGTGGGAAGGTTATCATCTTCACCGGACGTCCGGACGACAAGGGACAGGCCAACCCCTGGGATGATGTGCAGTGAAGCATCCCAAATACACTCACGCCTTTATCGACCATGACGGCAATCCGCGCTTCTATTTGCGAGTGCCGGGCCGTAAGTGCGTGCCGTTGCCGGGGCTGCCGTGGTCCCCGGAGTTCATGGAAGCCCGTGAGCGGGCCCTACAAGGCGATTGGACAGTCCCGCAGATCGGCGCGAGCCGTACCAAGGCGGGCACCGTCAACGCCGCAATCATCTCCTACTACCAATCAGCAGCTTTCAAGGAAGGCCTTGCCGAGGGCACGAGGAAATCCCGCCGTGCCATCCTGGAGAGATTTCGCAACGAGCATGGCGACAAGCCGATTGCGCCGCTCCACAAGCCTGCGCTCCAAGCGATCCTCGGTAAGAAATCCGCTGCAGCAGCCAAGAACTAAAAAAAGGCGCTTCGTGGGTTTCTCGATCACTGCCTCGCGTACAACTTGATCGCCACAGATCCCTTGGTCGGCATCAAGCTGACCAAGGTGAAGTCGAAGCCGCACAGGCGATGGACGCCGGCTGATATCGAACAATACGAGAAGCGGCATCCGCGGGGCACCAGGGCGAGGCTGGCCCTTGAGTTGATCCTGTCTACGGGGCAAGCCCGCTGCGACGTTGTGAGAATGGGGCGGCAATTTGTCCGCGACGAAACGCTCTCGATGAGCCGTCAAAAGACGGGCGTCCCCTTCGACATACCGGTATTGCCGTCGCTTCGTGCGGAGCTGGATCTTCAGTCCGATCGGCACATGACCTTCCTCATGACCGAACAGGGCAAGCCGTTCACAGCAGCCGGATTCGGGAACTGGTTCCGCGAGCGCTGCGACGAAGCCAACCTTCCTCAATGTGCTGCGCATGGATTGCGATCGGCGGCGGCCACGCGACTGGCAGACTACGGCGCGACCGCACATCAACTGATGTCCTGGTTCGGTTGGCGGACGCAGAGCGAGGCCGAGCGATATACCAAGGAGGCGGACCGGAAGCGTTTGGCGGCAGAGGCCGGCAGGCTCATTACGGGAACAGGAATTGGCAAACCAGAAACCCAGTTTGCCAAAAGTGAAGGTAAGTCATTGAAAACAGGAAAGGCAGAATAGTGCGTGGCGATCCCCGCAGGATTCGAACCTGCAACCCACGGAGTAGAAAACCGCTACTCGATAGTTGCTACAGGTTTGCTACCCAGCTCTCAGTACCAGCAAATGCAGCAAGACATCAGCGGGATTGAAGCTCTTGAAAAACTACAAAGTCAGACTTCCCTGTATATCCCGGCACCTGGCATTGCTGCGTCCGAACTCCGAAACCGGGGCGGGTGCGGCCCGCTGCAGCGGCTCTGCAACCTAGCAGGGCCTCGTTTATGTTCGAGCGAGTGGTAGGGGTGCTCGCCTTCAGGGTAACTGAATAGAGGTCGATAGATGCTGATATTGAAGCATCGCGCCGTAGGAGAAATATTTCTGTGGAATCATAAGCGGCGGATCGTGGCGGTATGCTTACCGGTGCTTTGAGACGATCGCATTTGATTTGCGCGGTAATATCAAAGGTATAAATCGTTAGGAGACAATCGAGTGGGAGTGAGGGCTTGCTGTTCTCCTTCCGCCGGCCGTCCCTAGAACAGCTTGCGCCTCCCTAGGAGGCGTCGAAGGTCGCGGTGTTGGAAATAGAGCCTGATGACACGGTGCGCAACAGGATACGCGCCGTCTTGATCGGAAAAGAAACGAATTGGCCGGTCCGGTCTTGCGTCCCGCAAGCGGTATCAGCTCGTAAGGTGGATTCATCGGACGTGTAATCCGCCACATTCTTGGTCAACGGTACTCGTGAAGGCGGGCTTACGCTACGCCTTCGCAAGCCCGCCTTCGTACTTCTACTGTCACCGCATTTCCATTTTCTGCACCTATCCTGGAAGCCGCCGCATAGGGGGCCGCTAATGTTTCGTGCCGCAAGTGATGCGCAGTTCTGGGACCGCATCGCGCGCAAATATGCCACCGACCCGATCGCCGATATCGCGGGCTATGAGCGCACGCTCGAGCGGACGCGGCACTATCTCAGGTCGGACGAGACGGCGTTCGAGTTCGGATGCGGGACGGGAACGAGCGCGTTAAAACTCGCGCCATCCGTCGGGCGCATCATGGCGACCGACATATCCGGTGAAATGATCGCGATCGCGCGCGAGAAGGCGAAGGCCGAAGGCTGCACCAACGCCACATTCGAGGTGGCACGGCCAGAGGCGGCGCCGTGGCCGGACGGGACCTTCGACGTCGCTTTCGGCTTCAACGTTCTCCATCTGGTGGCTGACCGCAAGGCGGTCTTGAGAGGCGTCCATCGGCTGCTGCGGCCTGGCGGGCTCTTCATTTCCAAGACGCCATGTCTGAAGGAAATGAACCCGCTGATACGCATCGCCGTGCCGTTGATGCAGCTCATCGGCAAGGCGCCCCATGTGGCGTTCCTGTCCGCGGAGGATCTGGAACACGAGACGGCGGCGGCGGGATTTGAAATCGTTGAGGTTGCCCGCCATGCCTCGCGCGGCAAGGACGTGCGGCCGTTCGTTGTGGCAAGGAAGGCGACAGCGGCTCCAGCGTAGGGGTGGTCCGTCCTGCATGCTGAGCCCACAACCGCTCACGGCGACCATCACCCCGGCACAAACGCGGGATGTGCGGCGCGTGACCCCATGGTACGACATCGGGATCGCCTCTCTGGAGTAATCCTCGATGTCCGTTGCGTCCGCATCCACCCAGTCGACCATTCCCACCGCCGCCGAAACCGATCCCGAAACCCTCGGCTGGATGCAGGGCTTCCCGCCGCCGCCGGACAAACTCATCACCTTCCAAAACGGCTCGTTCCGCATCTTCCCCGAACTTCGCTGGGCCTGGAGCAATATCCGCCAGCTGGTGCCGACCGTGAACGTCTGGCGCGGGGCAGGGCCCGCGTCGGTGCTGCCGCGCGCGGAGCAGGATATCGGCGCGTCCGCGTCGGTCACCATGGACGGGCGGCCGATGACGTTCGGGCGCATGCTCGGGGAGACCTATGCCGATGGGATCGCCGTGCTGCACCGGGGCAAGCTGATCTACGAGCGCTATTTCGGCGCGCTGAAGCCGCACAAGCCGCATATCGCGATGTCGGTGACGAAATCGTTCACCGGCACGCTGGCCGGCATCCTGGTCGCGGAGGGGAAGATCGATCCGCAGGCGCCGGTCACGGACTACGTGCCCGAGTTGAAGGCGAGCGCATTCGGCGACGCGCGCGTGCACGAGGCGATGGATATGACGACCGGCCTCGAATACACCGAAGTCTATACCGACAGAAATTCCGGCGTGTTCGGGCTCAGGCGGGCGAACGGGATGGCGCCGATCGAGCCGGGCTATGAAGGCGCGACCAACATTTTCGACTTCCTCTGCACGCAGAAGAAGCAGGGCGAGCACGGCAAGGCGTTCGCCTACAAGACCGTCAATTCCGACGTGCTGGCCTGGATCGTCAGGCGGGCGAGCGGCATGACGCTGTCCGACCTGCTCTCCGAACGCATCTGGATTCCGATGGGTGCGGAAGAGGACGCGCATTACCACGTCGACCGCATCGGCACCGAAAGCGGCGGCGGCGGGCTTTCGACGACGCTGCGCGATCTCGCCCGCTTCGGCGAGACCATCCGCAATCACGGCCGCTTCAACGGCCGCCAGATCGTGCCGTCGCAATTCGTCGAGGAGGTCGCCCGCGGCGGCGACCCCGCAAAATTCAAGCCGGCCGGCTATACCACCTTGCCCGGCGGGTCCTACCGCCATCAGTGGTGGATCACGCACAATGCGCACGGCGCCTACATGGCGCGCGGCGTGCACGGGCAGGGCATCTATATCGATCCGAAGGCCGAGATGGTGATCGCGCGCTATGCCTCGCACCCGGCCGCCGGCAACGCCGCCAACGACCCCGTGACGCTGCCGGCCTACATGGCGCTGGCAAAGGATCTGATGGCGAGCGGCTGACGCCGCGGCAGTGACCGTAGCCCGGGCGAGCGAAAGCGACCCCGGGACCGCTGTTCCCGCATGTCGCAAGCGCTCATGCGGGCTACGAACTCTGACGCCGCTCTATCCCCGCACCGCGGCCTCGATCTTCGCGACGTCGATCTTGCCCATCGGCATCATCGCCGCGAAAGCGCGCTTGGCGACGTCGCCGCCCTGGGCCATCGCATCCGTCAGCACGCGCGGGGTGATCTGCCACGAAAGGCCCCATTTGTCCTTGCACCAGCCGCAGGCGCTCTCGGTGCCGCCATTGCCGACGATCGCGTTCCAGTAACGGTCGGTCTCGGCCTGGTCGTCGGTCGCGATCTGGAACGAGAACGCTTCGCTGTGCTTGAACATGTCACCGCCGTTGAGGCCGATGCACGGCACGCCGCACACGGTGAACAGCACCGTCAGCACCTGGCCAGCCTTGCCGCCGGGAAAATCCGACGGTGCCTTGTGAACGGCATCGACGCTGCTGTTCGGAAACGTCTTGGCGTAAAACTGCGCGGCCTCTTCGGCGTCGTGATTGTACCAAAGGCAGATCGTGTTCTTGCTCATCGGAGCTCTCCTTGATTGGCCGCGCGGGGGACGCCGGCTGGTTCTCGGCCAAAGGACGTTCGAACAACCGTCGTTCCGACACCGCCACCGGATTATTTTCACGCGCGCCGGAGGCAGAAAGATCAGAGGGTTGCCAGGGTTCCGCCCAGGACCCGCGGTGAGGAATGCTTACTCGCTATCGCCCGTAAAGCCTCTCATCCCACCACACCGGCTCCGGCAGCGTGTGCGTGATGCTCCTGGCATCGGGGTGCACCGGGTTGATCAGGAAATTGCGCTCAGGCCGCGCCGGTATGGACGGCACGACCAGGAGCGCCGAACGCTTCTCTTCGTACCATTCCTGCGCGAAGGTCTTGCAAATCGTTTCGTTGCGGGAATCCCAGCCCGGATGCGCGGCGGTCTGGAACACCTCGTAGGCGACGCCGTTCGGGATCGTGATTTCGATGAAGTGCTGATTGGCGGGCATCACCAGGTTGGCATGCACCAGCTTTTCCAGGAGCGCGGTGGAATAGTGCTCGGAGGCGTAGATCACCGGGCTCTTAGGCGTGTTCCAGCGTCCCGGATAGAGGCGGGCGCCTTCGGCGTCATAGATCGGGAAGGCGCCGTCCGGGTCCCCGATGCGATAGCATGTCAGGACGCGGTCGGTCTTCTGCGTGCTCATACGCCGCCGCTATACGCCGCGCGGCCCATCAGGTTGATCACCGCATCGGCGCCGGGGCCGGTCGCGAGCGCCAGTTCGAGCGGCGCCTTGTCGTCCAGCATCGGGTGCGGCCGCTCGAGAAACGCCCGTACCTTGTCTTCGTCGCGGAACACGTCGATGCCAAAGGCGAACACTTTTGCGACGCGCGCAAGCCGGTCGCTTTCCTCGCTGCTCAACGGCTGCTTCTGCTTCCGCCGTCGTTCGAGCGTTGGCTTGGGCACAACCCGGTAGGTGAAGCGGCGGACATCGTTCGGGCTGACGCGGCCTGCGAACCTGTCCAGCGCCGAGACCGGCAGGCCCTTCTCGACGGAATAGGCCAGCGTCAGCGTCGTCTCGCTCTTCTTCGGCTTTACGCCGAGCAGTTCGGCGGCGGTCGCGGCCTGGTAGGTCATGGAAGCCTCGGCATCATCTGAGCCAGATATATGCCTCAGATGAGACGAGGTCAATGGGCGCCGGCATCGCGGTGCTCGGTATGCCCCCGTTCACGCGTACCCCACCCAGCCGCGCCACGTGAACGCGGCGTAGAACATCTCGACGTCCCGGAAGCCGGCCTCGCTCAGAACCCGCGCGTCCTGTTCCGGGCTGAGCAGGCTCAGATTGGCGTCGACGGCGGCGCGCGCGGTGTTGGCTTTCTCCGGATCGGCGCCGGATGCGATCGCATAGGCTGCGTAGCGCGACAGCCATCGCCTGCGCTCGCTGTCCGTTTGCGGAAAGCTGGAATGGGCGGCCACGAAGGGCGCGCCGGGCTTGAGGCGGCGGTGGATCTCCCGCGCCGTTCGCCGCCGTTCGTCGGCGTCGAGGAAATGCAGCGTCAGCAGGCAGGTGGCGGCGTCGAACGGCCCGTCCGGCGCATCCTCGATATAGCCTTGCTGTAGCTGCACGCGCGTATTCAGGGGGCCGAGCGTCTGCTCGGCGAGTTCCAGCATCGCCGCGGCGGGATCGACACCGACAAACTGCCAGCGCGGCTCCGCCTCCGCCAATGCCTTCAGCTCCAAACCGCCACCAGCGCCAAGCACCAGCACTCGCGCGTCCGGTGCGGCCCGTTCCGCGAGCAGGATGCGCGTCATGCGATGCATGTCCGCATAGCCGGGCACGAAGCGCGGTGGTCCTTCCGCGTAGCGCGCCACGGCCTCGGGATCGGAGAAGTGCGCCTGCCATGGCTGGGCTGCTGCATCACGAAGCATGGGCGGTCTCCAGGCGATGGCGGTTGCGCCGGTCACCGAGGCGTTTTCGGAAGTCGGCGTTCAGCATTTCAAGCGTCACGTTGCCGAGCCGCGACAGCAGCAACGCCTCCGCATCGTCGAAGGCCTGGTCGAGCGCGGCGTTCACGGCCTGCTCGACAAGACA
>JAESGP010000166.1_pt1 | contig 25014 bp, 25 predicted proteins | sample 9269741 | NCBI WGS metagenome assembly JAESGP01 (sample SAMN15720684, study PRJNA650882) | algae metagenome | isolation source: Desmonostoc vinosum HA7617-LM4 and co-occurring heterotrophs from cave wall | place: USA: Waikapalae cave, Hawaii | collected 2011-05-27
TCTGGGCTTGCATCTTCAAGCTCGTGGCGTGGCTGGTCGTTTACCCGCTGAGCTGGGCCTACGCCTACGCGGCGGCCATCGTCGTTTCGCTGGTCCTCACGGCCCTGCGGAAGGCTTCGTGACGCCAGCCTGCGCGCTCATCGTCTGGAGCCTCGGGGGCTACGCCCTCGGGGCCTTCCTCATCTGGGCAACGTCCCGGCTGTGAAGACGGACAGCTCCCTCCTCAGCAAGGGGCCGTGCGGTGCGTGCGGCTCCTCTGACGGGAACGCCACGTACTCGGACGGCCACACCTATTGCTTCGTCTGTGAAGCCTACGGGCACTCAGACGGAGCCTCTCCCTCAACCCCCAGGAAGCCCAAGATGGCCGCCAACATTTTCTATGACGGCGACTTCCGGGCGCTCCGTTCACGGGGCATCTCGGAGGAGACGTGCCGCAAGTTCGGCTACAAGGTCGGGACCCTCGGAGACGGCAGGACCGTCCAGGTGGCCCCGTACTACCGTGACGGGACCCTCGTAGGCACGAAGGTCCGCCCCGCTGATAAGGACGGCATCTTCAGCACGGGCGACATGGGCGAAGTCGAGCTATTCGGGCAGAGCGCCTGGGGCTCGGGTGGTCGCTGTGTCGTCGTCACGGAGGGCGAGATTGACGCGATGTCAGTCTCGGAGGTCCAGGCCAACAAGTGGCCCGTGGTCTCGATCCCCAAGGGCGCCAAGGATGCCCGCAAGTCCATCGCTCGGAACCTCGAATGGCTCACCACCTTCGAGACCGTCGTTCTCATGTTCGACATGGACACGGCTGGGCAGGACGCGGCCCGTGAGTGTGCCGTCCTGTTCCCCCCAGGGAAGTGCAAGATAGCCTCCCTGGCCCGCAAGGACCCCAACGAAGTCCTCCAGGCCGGTGAGGGGCCACAGCTCATCAACGCCATCTGGCAGGCCAAGCCGTACCGACCGGACGGCGTGGTCCGCATGGCGGACATCTTCGAGGAGATGATACGGGACCCCGAACAGGGCCTCCCTTGGTGGACGCCAAAGCTCACTGAGGCCACCTTCGGGCGGCGCTACGGTGAGGTCTACGGCTTCGGTGCCGGGACTGGCATTGGCAAGACGGACTTCTTCACCCAGCAAATCCAGTTCGACGTGGATGAGCTGAACCAGCCCGTGGGCCTGTTCTTCCTGGAGCAGAAACCCGCCGAGACAGGCAAGCGCGTCGCCGGTAAGTTTGCCTCGAAGTGCTTCCACGTCCCGGACGGTAGCTGGACCCGAGAGGAACTCATCGAGGCCGCCACGCGGATGCGTGAGGACGACCGGCTCCACTTCTACGACAACTTCGGCTCGGCCGACTGGGACGTGATCGCGGCCAGCATCCGCTTCATGGTCCACGACTCCGGGGTGAAGCTCTTCTACCTCGACCACCTCACCGCCCTGGCCGACCCGGCAAACGAACGGGAGAGCCTGGAGGGGATCATGAAGAGTATGGCGATGCTGGCCCAGGAGCTGGGCATCATCATCCACTTCGTGTCGCACCTCGCGACCCCTGACGGGACCCCTCACGAGGAAGGCGGGCGTGTCGCCATCCGGCATTTCAAGGGCGCCCGAGCCATCGGCTTCTGGTCGTTCTTCATGTTCGGCCTGGAGCGGAACCAGCAACACGACGACGAACGCTGGCGCTCCATCACCCTGTTCCGGGTGCTGAAGGACCGCTTCACGGGGCGCTCAACGGGCAAGGTCATCCATCTCGGATACGACAGCACGAAGGGCCGCCTCTTCGAGACCGAACCGCCCGGCGACGACATGCCAAAGGGTTTCGGAGACGAGACCCAGGGGGCCGGTACGTCCGACTTCTGACCTCAGCTACCCACACGTGAGAGGAACTCATGCTCACCCCAGACGAGATTATCCTCATGCTGCGGCGCGAGGGCTTCCACGAGGCCGCTGAGCGGGTCCAGGCCGAGTACCGGAAGCGCATCGCCCAGCTAAAGAAGGCACCCCTCCCATGCGAGTGAAGAGCGAAGACGAAGGCGTGGTGGTCCGTGACCGGAAGAACCCGGAGCGTGTCCTGGGCCGACTGAACCACCGCCCTTGCGCCCTCCGTGGGGCTTACGTCGAGATGGCGATTATGCCCCGGATGACGGCCCGCATGTGGGTAGACCCACCCGCCCCAGACGAGCCGGTGGAGTGCCTCCGAGCCCGCTTCGAGGTCTCCTATCGGACCACGGACGGGGGCTACACGAAGCACGCCGAGTTCCTCACGGACACCCCACTCGGGGTCCTCCAGATGCTCCAGACGTTCCGCCTTCCGGGCGAGTCGGAGGAGCAAGCCCACTACCGCCTCCGCTTCTCCGACTACTGACCAACCCACACGTAGGACCATCCCATGCAAATCCCCGCTAAGTGGGTTGCCGTCTTAGCGGCGATCCAAGTTGCTGCGCCTGAAGCCTTCCTGGCCGGTGGCGCCCTTCGTGACCTCGACCTGGGCCGCGAGGTGAAAGACCTGGACATCTTTGTGAGCGAGGCCGGCTACGGCGCCGCTCAGGTTGTCCTCTCCCAGCTCGACTACGCCCCCGCCAACCGCCAGTGCCTCGACTACGTCGGCGCAGACTTCAGCGTCGTTGAGGGCCGCGAGTTCAAGCGGGAGGGGGAGGTGACGGTCAACCTCGTGTGCCTGAGGGCGGACTTCGGGTTCCCGAGTGGTCTGTACCGCTTCGACCTGGGGCTCTGCCAGATCGGCTTCGACGGCCGCGAGGTGGTGAAGACCGCCGCCTACATCGAAGACGCCACCAACAAGACGCTGACCGTCCTTCGATGCGAGAGCGTCGATCAGATGGTCAGAACGGAGCAGCGCGTTGAGCGCCTCCAGGCCAAGTTTCCCGACTGGCCTTCCATCATCCCCGCCGAGTTCGCCCAGTTCCAGGTGCCCGCCGTGGCACCCTCTGAGGACCTCTTCGGCTGACCTGACCTACCCACAAGTGGGTCCTTCACAGCTACTCCAGCGAGAGGGCACATGACCCCCCAAGACACCCTAGCGTGGTTCCGCGCGGCTGACCCCAAGGTTACCGCTCGGGCCACTGAAGAGCGGCGCGTCCTCGCCTTCGACATCGAGACGAACGGCCTCCTCGACCAGCTCACCCGCGTCCACTCCCTGGTCCTGCGGGACCTACACACGGGCGAGGTCTGGAGCTGTACCGACAACGACCCCAAGGACCACTCAGTCCCCTTCGGCGTGAAGATGCTGATGGAGGCTCGGCGGGTCGTCGGCCACAACATCATCAAGTTCGACATCCCGGCCCTCGCCAAGGTCTACCCTTGGTTCAACCTGGACGGGGTCGAAGTCGAAGACACGCTCGTGGAGTCCCGCCTCATCTGGTCGGACCTCACGCCCGGCGACCAAGAGCGCATCCGCAAAGGTACGTTCCCCGGCCGCCTCATCGGAGCCCACGGCCTCGAAGCCTGGGGCTACCGCCTGGGCAAGATGAAGGGCGACTACTCCGAGCTGCGGGAAGCCGAAGCGAAGGAGCAAGGCATCACCGATAGGGCGGCCATCACGGAGTTCGTGTGGGCCACCTGGAACCCTCCGATGCAGGACTATTGCATCCAGGACGTGGAGGTGACGGCCGCCCTCTGGGACCTCATCCATTCCAAGCGGGTCTCCCGCATGGCCGTGGAGATGGAGCACCGCTTCGCGGACATCATCGCGGGCATGGAGCGGAACGGCTTCAGCTTCAATGAGGCCGGCGCCCAGGCTCTCTACGCCACCCTCGTGGGCAAGCGCCTGGAGATTGGCGCCAAGCTCCGCGCTGTGTTCCCGCCGAAGGAGGTCACCGAGACCTTCATTCCCAAGGTCAACAGCAAGCGGTTCGGCTACGAGAAAGGTGTCCCGTTCACCAAGCGGTGGATGGTGGAGTTCAACCCGTCATCCCGACAGATGATCGGTGACCGGCTCATAGCTCTCGGCTGGAGCCCGTCAGAATACACCCCCTCGGGCCAGCCTAAGATTGACGAGAAAATCCTCTCGAAGCTTCCCTGGCCGGAAGCCGCGGTCCTGGCCGAGCACTTCCTCATTGAGAAGCGCATCGGGCAGATTGCGGAGGGCGACCAAGCGTGGCTCAGGCTGGTCCGCAAGGGCCGCATCCACGGCTCCGTCAACACGAACGGAGCGGTCACCGGGCGCTGTACCCACAGCAACCCGAACGTGGCCCAGGTGCCCAAGTGCGGGTCCCCTTACGGTCACGAGTGCCGCGACCTGTTCTCGGCCCGGAAGGGCTGGAGACTGGTCGGCATCGACTTGGCCGGCGTCGAGCTGCGCTGCCTCGCCCACTACATGAGCCGCTACGATGGCGGCGCCTACGGGCGGGCTGTGGTCGAAGGCAAGGAAGCGAATGGGGACGATGTCCACTCGCTCAACTGCATCGCTATGGGTCTCGACCCCAAGGCCATCTACGTGGCCGAAGGGAAGACCCAGACGGGCCGTAACCTCGCCAAGACGTTCATCTACGCCTTCCTCTACGGGGCCGGTGACGAGAAGCTCGGGACCATCGTAGGCGTCTCCCCTGAGGAGATCGCAGCGTTCCCGAGGACGGAAGCCCGGCTCTACGCCGCGGCCATCAAACGCTTCGAGCGGGACGGCCGTGAGCTGGACCCGGTGGCTCTGGCCCGCGTGGTCAAGGGCGGCATCCTCAAAGCGAGCTTCCTGAAGAAGACCCCGGCGCTCGCCATGCTCCGCGAGGCTGTGAGCCTACGGGCTGACGGCTGGGTCCAGAAGCAGAAGCCCGAGCGGGTCACGAACCCGAAGGACTGGAAACAGGCCCTCGACAAGTCGTGGTGGTGCCGCTGCGGGATCAAGGGCGAGCTGACGGCGCTCGACGGCCGCACCCTCTCGGTTCGTCACTCCCACGCCGCCCTCAACACACTCCTCCAGAACGCCGGGGCTCTAGTCGCCAAGCTCGCGACAATCCTCGCCTACGACTCCCTGCAATCCGCGGGGCACACCCACGGTCGTGACTGGGCGCTGTGCGCGCACATCCACGATGAACTCCAAATCGAAAGCAAAGAGGGCATCGTTGATGCAGTCAAACACATCGTCATCGTCAGCATGCAAGAAGCCGGACGTATCCTCGGCTTCCGCGTTCCCATCGACGGAGCGGCCAAGGACGGCTTCACCTGGGCCGACACTCACTGATGTCCTGGAGCTAGCCTACATCGAGCCGTTCACGACCAAGTGCGACTTCGCGCGCTTGGCCGCTGACCGTATCGCGATGGCGGCCAGTGACGGCTTCATTACCACGAAGATTGCGACGGGCCTGTTCGGCAACCGCTGGCGCCTGACGCCGGCCGGGTCCCGTCACCTCTTCACCCTCATCGGGCTCAACGGAGACGCCGCGTGATTTGCAACATCGAGAACCGTGCCCTCCGTCGTCTAGCGTTGGTAACGGCCGCGCCGCTGATCCTCGCGGTTGCGTGGACCCTGGGGGCGGTCGGCCATGTGCTGGAGGACGCCCAGCGCGACTTCCGGGTCTGGAAGCGGGCCTGGGCCAAGTGAAGTACCTCCGCGCCGCCCCCTTGGCGGTCATTGAGGCCCTCGCCATCAACTACGGCATCAGCGTCCTCATGCTTTGGCTCTACGCCAAGGCGTGGTGGGGGTGCCTTTGAAGGTCCTCATCCTCAACGACAAGCCGAACCAATACCTCTCCGGTGCGCTCCTGCGCCGGGGACCTCTCGACCATGACGCCGTGGTCATCATCCCGCCCGAGCTTTCCCTAGACGCCCTCGTAGAGGTCCTCGCGGAGAAGGTCTGCGCGGACAACCCAGAGGACCCGTCAGATGCACCCTGACACTTTCGCCGGCTGCGTCGTTGCGGTCGTCCTGGCCGCCCTCCTCGGGGCCTGGATGGCGCAGACGCATGTCCGCACCGTCCCACCTGTGCGACCTTCCCAGGTTGAAGAGCGCAGTGACTTCATCCCGTACTGCCCCACACGGGCGTTCGGGCAACCCCAGACGTATTACCCGTGCATGTACTCCTCACGGGAGTTCAGCGCATGAGTAAGCGCGTTCTCCTCATTGACGCTGACGTGCTCGCCTACGAGGCCGCATCGGGTTGCGAGAAGGCCACCGAATGGGAGCCCGGCTACTGGACGTGGCACTGTTCCTTCGAGGATGTGAAGGCGCACTTCGACAGGTCGCTTGAGGTCATCTGCGACACGCTGAAGGGTGACCCGGTGCTGTGCCTCACGGACAGCCTGGGCAACTTCCGGTTCTCCGTCCTGCCCACCTACAAGGGCAACCGGAAGGGCCAGAAGAAGCCCCTCGTGCTCACGGCGTTCAAGGAACACCTCATCGAGAACCACGGCGCCTACTTCCGGCCGGGCCTCGAAGGGGACGACTGCATGGGCATCTTGGCGACCCGAGCGAACCCCACGGGGGAAGAGCGGGTCATCGTCTCCGTGGACAAGGACATGAAGACCATCCCCGGTCTCGTGTGCCGCTGGCCCATCGAGAAGGAGCCCCGCGAGGTCACCTTGGCCCAGGCCGACTACTGGCACCTCTACCAGACCCTCATGGGCGACACGACGGACGGCTACGCGGGATGCCCCGGAATCGGGAAGGTTACCGTGGAGAAGGTCCTAGGGCCTGAGCCCGGACACAGTGAAGAGTTCGATGTGGCGGGCACCTACTGGCCCGCGGTAGTGGACGCCTTCGCCAAGTCCAAGGGCAAGCTCACCGAAGCTGATGCCCTGGTCCAGGCCCGAGTTGCCCGCATCCTCCGGGCTAGCGACTACGACTTTCAGAAGAAGGAGCCGAAGCTGTGGAAGCCGTGACCACCCCCTCGTGTAGCTCCTGCCGTTACATCGCTCGCATGGACTTCGAGCAGCCCTGCAACGGATGTGCTGGGCTCCATGAAGGCATGCCTAGCTTGTGGGAACCCAACGAACCCGCCCCGGCTCTCGTAGAGGCCCTCCAGGTCCACGCTGAGGTGACCTCTACCGGCACCTCCACGGGTGGCTCGACGGGCTACTACAAGCTCCCCGAGGGTGCCACGGACCTTCAGGACCTCATCGAGGCCAAGCGGATGAGCTTCAGTCGCGGCAACATCTTCAAGGCGGCCTACCGTCTCGGAGAGAAGGACGTGGCCTCCGAAGCCTACGACCTCCGCAAGATCATCTGGTTCGCGGAGCGGATGCTGAAGGCCCTCGACAAGCCCGCCTAATGACCCCCGGACGGGGCGCTTAACCGTGCCCCGACCTACCCACCTGCGGGTTCAATTACCCCTCACCCCAGGAAACCTGAAGGCTCACCCGATGGACTACCGGAAGTGGCCCCAGCTCGGGGCTGACCTCATCGACCACCTCGAAAAAGCCTTCCCAGAGAAGAGCCCCCAGAAGGGCGAGACCCTGGAGAACCTCATGTTCCGAGGAGGGCAGAGAGACGTGGTCTCCACCCTCCGGGCGGTCTTCACCCAACAGAACGAGACCGTCCTAAATGTGCTTGAAGATGAGTCAGTCGGCCGCTCGTCGGGCGATGATCGCTGACGCGGCCAGAGCCGCTACACCTCCCGCTCCCGAGCCCGAGAAGACCGCTGAGGCGGTACAGGGCGCCCCCGCGTCCCAGACCGATGACGAGCTTTCGAGCGCCCGGCGTGGCCGTAGCGCGCTCCGTGTCGGCCTCTCCCAGACCGGCCTGAACGTTCCCCAGGGCTGATCCAATGGCCCTCTCCGCGGCTGGGCGCTACACCCAACTCCAAGGCCAGCGGGACCCGTTTCTTAGACGAGCCCGCGAGTCGGCCAAGCTCACCATCCCGGCTCTCATGCCAGAGGAGGGGAGCAACGGCTCCACCCAATTCATCACGCCGTTCCAGGGCCTCGGGGCCGATGGCGTGAATACCCTCTCAGCGAAGCTCTTGCTTGCGCTGCTCCCCCCTAACTCCCCCTTCTTCCGCCTCCAGATTGACGACTTCACGCTTGAGCGCCTGACCCAACGGGAAGGCATGCGCGGCGAAGTCGAGAAGGCCCTCAACAAGATTGAGCGCGCCGTCATGACGGAGATTGAGACGACCAGTCTCCGCGTCCAGTCCGGTGAGGCGCTCAAGCAACTCATCGTCGCCGGCAACGCTCTCCTGTTCATGATGCCCGAGCGCGGCATGCGGGTCTTCCACCTGGACCGATACGTGGTCCACCGGGACCCCGCAGGGAACGTTCTGGAGATCATCACGAAGGAGTCAGTGGCTCCCTCCGCGCTCCCTGAAGATGTCCGTGAGGCTCTCCCGAAGCCGGCCGTATCCGGCAACGACTCGGTTGAGAAGACCGTGGACCTCTACACCTACGTGAGGCGTGGCAATGGCCGCTGGAACATCTTCCAGGAAATCAACGGCGTCGTCGTCCCTGGTTCCCGTGGCTGGTATCCGCTCGACAAGAGCCCCTGGATTCCCCTTCGGTGGACCCACGTGGACGGCGAGAGCTACGGCCGTGGCTTCATCGAGGAGCACATTGGCGACCTCCGCTCCCTGGAGAACCTGACGAAGGCCATCGTGGAAGGCTCCGCGGCGGCTGCGAAGGTCCTCTTCCTCGTGGACCCCAACGGGACCACCCAGCTCCGCACCCTCACGGAAGCCCGTAGCGGCGCCGTCCGGGCCGGTAACGCGAAGGACGTGAGTGTCCTTCAGCTCGACAAGTACGCGGACTTCCAGATTGCCTTCAAAACCCTGGAGCTGATTACCCAGCGCCTCTCGAAGGCGTTCATGCTCATGTCCGTGGTCCAGCGACCCGGTGAGCGTGTGACGGCAGAGGAAATCCGGCGCGTTGCCGGTGAGCTGGATGACGCCTTCGGCGGCACCTACAGCATCCTCTCCCAGGAGTTCCAGCTCCCTCTCGTGTCGAACATCATGTTCCGCATGGAGAAGGCGAAGCGGATGCCGACCCTTCCGAAGGACCTTGTCCGCCCGGCCATCACTACCGGCATCGAGGCACTAGGCCGGGGCCAGGACCTCAACAAGCTCGACCAGCTCATGATGGGCCTCGCCCAGCTCTTCGGTCCTGAGGCGGTCGCCCAGGAGATGAACGTGGCCGAGTACATCAGCCGCCGCGGTACGGCGCTGGGCATCGACATGGGCGGCCTCGTGAAGTCCCCCGAGCAAAAGGCTCAGGAAGCTCAACAGGCCCAGATGCAGGCCATGATGGAGAAGCTCGGTCCCAAGGGAATGGACATCGTCCGTGACCAGATGGACCCCAGTAAGCAGGCCCCCGATGCCCCGTAGAAGGACCACCCCCGTGGAAGCGACTGAGACCCCTGTGGTGCCCGCTGAGGCGCCCGTTACCGAGACCCCGGAAGTCCCCGTTGTGGAGACCCCGGAAGTGACCAGCCCCGAGCCCGTGACCGGCCCCACCCGCGTGGTGAAGGACGGCATGGTCATCGAAACCTTCTGAGGACCCATGACGACCCCCTCTCCCGAGACGACCAACACGCCGACCGATACGACCGCGACGACGCCCCCGGCCCCCGGCACGCCGGCTCATGACGCCGCCCTCGCGGCCACCTTCGAGAACCGCGACAAGGCTGCGGCCGAGAACCGCCAGCCCGAGACCCCCAAGGCCGAGAAGCCGGCAGGGCTCCCGGATGCGTTCTGGGATGCCGAGAAGGGCGAGGTGAACGCCGCTGCCTTCGAGGCCCTGAACAAGCCCGCTGACAAGGCCGATGAGCCCGCCCCGAAGACGGACGCTGAGAAGGCCGCTGAAGCTGCCAAGAGCGAGCCCGTGAAGGCTTTCGAGGCGGTCACCGCTGAGGGCACCAAGGCTCTCACGGAAGTTGGCCTCGACTACGCCAAGTACGCCGAGAGCTACCAGAAGAACGGCGGCAAGCTTACGGATGCCGACTACGCCGAGATGGCGTCGAAGAACATCCCGAAGGCAGTCGTGGACGCCCACATTGCCGGCCTCGTGGCCCACGCCAATGCGGAAGCTGCGACCATCCAGGCCAGCGTCTATTCCGTGGTTGGCGGTGAAGCCAAGTACGGGGAGATGGTGACCTGGGCCAAGGCGAACGTCCCGGCCGGTGACCTCGCGGCCTTCGACAAGGTCATCGACACGGGCTCCATCGACGCCGTGAAGATGGCCGTGGAGAACCTGTACGGGAAGATGGTCGCTGCCACCGGCTCCGAGCCCCGCCTCGTGAACGGTAGCGGCCCCGCGGTCAACGACGCCTTCGAGTCCACGGCCCAGCTCACGGACGCCATGAAGGACCCGCGCTATCGTGCGGACCCGGCGTACCGGAAGGCCGTTGAGGCGAAGCTCGCACGTTCGAACATCATGTGATGCGGCGCGTCTCCTTCCCCTGGAAGAGGCGCTGGCGCCTGACCCTCGCGCTGCTTCTGTGGTGCGGGGTCATGGCCTCTTACATCATCATCTACGCGCCCGCTGAGGACCGCCTGAGGGAGACCGCCCTCCAGGGCATCTTCCTCCTCACGGGGTCCGTGGCCGGGGCTTACCTGGGCTTCGCCACCTGGGACGACCGCCACGCCCGTGGGGTCATGACCCGCCGAGTGGAGCGCGATCCCATCCCCGAGCCCCAGGAGGAGCACGAGAATTGACCCTGTTCCTGACCCCTATCCTGGCCCTGCTTCGTCCCTTCCTGCCGTACTTCATCGCCCTCGCGGCGGTCCTTGTCGTGATCTTCGGGGCCTACCTGAAGGGCAAGGGCGCGGTTCAGGCTGAGTGGGACGCGGCGGTCCATGCCCAGAACCTCGCGGCCCTGGAGAAGCAAGTCCAGACCGATGCAGCCGTGAAGTCCGCAGACGCGGCCCGAGCGGATGCCGCGGAGGCCGCTCTCCTCGACTTCCAGAAGAAAGCCAAAGCCAATGCGCAGGGTCTCAAGCATCCTGGCCGTGAGTGCTTTGATGCTGACGACACTCGCCGCGTGCAACGACTCTTCGAGCGTTAGGTTCGTCCAGCTCCCCGGCGTCCCTGAGGACGTGAAGGAGTGCTTCGAGCGGCTTGTTCCAGCACCCAAAGCCAAAAAGATGACCAGCAAGGAGGTCTTCTCCCTCATCTCTGAGCTTCGCCGCTCGGAGCTGGAGAAGGCCCAGTGCGGGTCCCGTGTGGTGTCTCTCTGGGAAGACTACCGGGCCGCGTACAAGGACTAGTTCCGGGCCTCGCGAGAGGTTCCGCGCCTATCCCTAAGGGGACCGTGAAGGGACCCTCACACTACCAGTCCGCTACGCCTGGATAGTCCCTGAGGGTCCCCGAACAATCCTGAAGGTTTCGAGAAGCAACAGCCACACCTGCCGTTCTCGGCGGTGGCCTGAAGACACGTCGTCTTCTCACGGCTTACTCGGCACCCCCAGGTTTTTACATGGCTGACGCCAACGTTGCTCGCATTGGTCAGATCAATCAGACCGGCGACGTTACCGCCCTGTTCCTGAAGGTGTTCGCTGGCGAAGTTCTGACGGCTTTCGATGCCGAGAACCTCTCGCTCGCGCGCACTCAGGTTCGTTCCATTTCCAACGGCAAGTCCGCCCAGTTCCCGCGCTCGGGTCTGATCGGCGCCAACTACCACACACCCGGCACTGAGATTGTCGGCACGAAGATCAATCAGGCCGAAGTGGTCATCAACATCGATGACCTTCTCATCTCGCACGGCTTCATCGCCAACATCGATGAGGCGATGAACCACTACGATGTCCGCTCGATCTACTCGACGGAGATTGGTCGTGCCCTCGCCAAGCAGATGGACTACCACATCCTCCAGACCGGCGTCCTTGGCGCTCGTCAGGCGAACGTGGTCACCGGCCTTCCGGGCGGCTCCGTCATCACCCTCGGGGCGGCTGGCGATGAGCTGAACGGCCTGAAGCTCGCGGCGGCCCTCTTCCAGGCGGCCCAGCTCCTCGATGAGAAGAACGTCCCGGCTGACGGCCGTACGGTCTTCCTTCGCCCGGCCCAGTACTACGCCCTGGCGCAGTCCACGCTGGTCATCAACAAGGACTGGGGTGGCGCTGGCGCGTACTCGGACGGCAAGGTCCTCCGCGTTGCTGGCATCGAAATCCTGAAGACCAACAACCTGCCGAACACCGTCGTCGCCAACGGCACGGTCCAGGCCGGCACCGCCAACCGCTACGCGGGCGACTTCGCGAAGACCGTTGGTCTCGTGATGCACTCTTCGGCGGTCGGCACCGTGAAGCTCCTCGATCTGGGCATGGAGACCCAGTACGACGTTCGCCGTCAGGGCACCCTCATGGTCGCCAAGTTCGCTTGCGGCCACGGCGTTCTTCGCCCCGAGGCGGCCATCGAAATCAAGTCGTTCTGATCTGATCTACCCATAACTGGGTAATTCCCACCTTGAACCGGGTGAGGGCCTTCGGGCCTTCCCCGGTTTTTTTCGCTCATGGAGGCCACATGGCTCTCGCAAGAGACAAGTTCGGTAACCCGGTCCAGGCCCTCGAAATCGGCGTTACCCAGAAGATCGCAGTAGGCGCGGCCTCGACCACCTCAACGGCCATCTCGGCGGACGTTATCCGCGTCAAGGCCACGGTCGATTGTCATATCAAGGTCGGCGTAGGCGCCACGACCAACGACCTCCTCCTCTCCGCGGGAGAGACGGAGTACTTCTCCTTCGGCACTGGAGGAACGCTCGCGGTGATCCGCGCGGGCACCACGGACGGCTCCCTCTTCATCACGGCGATGTCCTGATGTTGGGCCGTCCTGGGGGCCTGGGTAAGCACTCCAGGCGCCGCTCCGCTGCGGGGGCCGCGGCCCTCACCTTAGAAGAGGCCATTGCCGCCGTCCCCAACGTAACGCTTCGCCTCCAGAACAGCGGTCTCAGCGTCACGAACGGGGCGGTTGTCGCGTGGGCTAACCAGGGAAGCGCGGGTGGCACCACGAGTGGGGCCAGCGGTAACAACACCTGGGAGACGAACTCGATTAACGGGTTCCCGGCTGCGCTGGCTGACGCTAGCGGCGAGGGTATGACGCTTTCGGGCGTGACCGGGAGTAGCCTTCTCGGCTCAACCTTCGAGGCAACTTGGTTCTTCGCAGAGCGGAGGACCGGAAACCAGGGCGCCAGCTCGTCTCCGTTTGGCAACAACGTCATCTTCGGTGACGCATCGGGGCACTATCGAATCAACTTTGCCCAAAACAGCCGTCGGCTGTTCTTCGGGTTCTTCAATCCGAGCCACACCGGGTTCGATACAGGTATCGTTGTCCCTGACGCTGTACCGTATGTGTGTGCCATTCGGTTCAAGGCCGACGGTTCGTTGCGAGTGAACCTGAACGGGGTCGTGACGACCTTCCCCGCAAATACAATGCTGGGGGCCACGACCGCATACCAGGGCGTCGCGCCTTGGATCAACTACAATCAGGGAGGCGGCGCATCACGCGGCCACTTCTACATGATTTCGTCGGACCCCGTGTCTGACACCATCATGGACAACATGGTGGACGCCATGAAGGCATCGCCTCAGCTCTACGGCTGATTACACCACCCTCAAAGGTAAACCTCATGGACCTCACTCCGACAACGGAGCTGGAGGCCGTGAACCGCATGCTCATCAACATCGGTGAGACCCCCATCAACACCCTGGAGAACCCTGGGGTGGTCGATGCTGTGCGCGCACGGCAAACGCTCTACGACACTTCTCGGACCCTACAGGCCCAGGGCTGGCACTGGAACCGGGACCGGGACTTCACCCTACCGACCTCACTCCCGGATGGGGAGATTATGGTCCCGGCGAATGCCCTCACGGTCACCCTAAAAAGCACCGGGTGTGAGGACGTGGTTCTCCGTGGACGGCGCCTCTACGACGCCCGGAGGCACACCTACAGTTTCGACCGCGGCATTGTAGCGGACGTGGTGACCCTACTCCCATTCGATGAGCTGCCGGAACCCGCGCGCCAGTACGTCACCCTCTCGGCCTGCCGTACCTTCCAGGAGAACGTGGTGGGCTCTGAGACGCTCTCGGGCTTCGACAGGCGCGACGAGAAGCTGGCCTGGGCTTCGTTGATGAACGCGGAGGCTGAGGAGTCCAACCTAAACGTCCTTTCCGAGCCCTCAGTCTCCCGAGTGCTGGGCCGATGACGCTGGTTAGCGGGACCATCCCGAACCTCGTCAACGGGGTCAGCCAACAGCCCCCGGCTATCCGCCTCGCGTCCCAGTGCGACCTCCAGGTGAACGCCCTCTCTTCGGTCGCGTCTGGGGTCAGTAAGCGCCCCCCAGCGTTTCACCGGGGGCGACTGCGAAACGAGCCGATGGATGGGGCCTTCGTCCACTTCATCAACCGAGACGCGGCGGAACGGTACGTCGTCCTGATTCGTAGCGGAGCCCTGAAGGTATACCGCCTATCGGACGGCTCCGAGGTGCCGGTGTCGTTCCCCCACGGGACCACCTACCTGACCACCGACTTCCCCGTGAACGCCTTCCGGGCGGTGTCTGTGGTCGATTACACCTTCATTCTTAACCGTGAGCGGTTCACCGGAAGGGACACCGCCACCGTCCCCGCGAGGCCGTTTGAAGCCCTAATCTGGGTGAAGCAGGGGGCCTACGCGAGCAAGTACAAGATCACCGTCGATGGCCTTTCGTCCGAATACGAGACCCTCAACGCGGCCCAGCCGTCCAACGCGGCGTTCCTCCAAACGGAACTTATCGCGGCCAACCTGAGGGCTCCCACGCAAGACGCCTTGGCGGCCCGTGGCGTCTACTGCCAACAGTACGGCTCCATCCTCCACTACGTCTGTGACAGGGACTTCTCCGTCACCTTCTCGGACTCCCTAGGTGACGCCGGGATCAAGCTCGTTAAGGACGCCGTCCAGGGCTTCTCGGACCTCCCCTCCAGGGCGGTGGATGGCTTCACAGTTCGCGTGAAGGGATCGAACGAGATTGCCTACGATGACTATTACGTCCGCTACCGGGCCACCAACGGGAATCCGCTAGGGGGTGTCTGGGAGGAATGCGCCAAGCCGAGTGAGCCCTTCCGTCTGGACGGGACGAAGATGCCCCACGTCCTCATCCGCAAAGAGGACGGCACGTTCAGCTTCGAGAAAGCACCTTGGATTGACCGGCAAGCGGGGTCTATCGATACCATCCCGTTCCCGACGCTTGTTGGTGCCCGCGTTCAGGACATCTTCTTCCACCGTAACAGGCTCGGGATGCTCTCAGGGGAGAACCTCCTCCTGAGCCGGGCAGGGGACTTCTTCAACGTCTTCCGAACGACTGCAATCCAAGTCCTGGACACGGACCCCATTGACGTGGCCGTGGCGACGGGTGGCGGCTCGATGGACCTTCAGCACGCCGTGGCATTCAACGAAGGACTGACGCTGTTCTCAGAACAGGCGCAGTTCCAGTTCGGGAAGGCCGACCTCCTGACACCCAAGACGGCCTCGATCACCCTGACGACACAGTTCGGGTGCTCCCAGAAGGCCAAGCCGGTGGGGTCCGGGAGAAACGTCTACTTCTGCCTGACGAGAGGGTCATACTCCGCAGTGCGTGAGTATTACGTCGATGTGGACACCCGCACCAACGACGCGGCCGACATCACGGCCCACGTCCCGCGTTACGTGCCCAGCGATGTTACGAAGCTGGCCGCTGGGCCGAATGAAGACATCCTTGTGGCACTGGCGCCTTCAACCCCGAACTCCCTCTACGTCTACAGGTACTACTGGCAGGGCACGACGAAGCTTCAGTCCTCGTGGTCCAGGTGGGACTTCGGTCCAGGTGACCGGGTCCTTACGTGCGAGTTCATCGATAGCAGCCTGTGGCTAGTGATTGCGCGGGATGACGGGACGTTCCTCGAAGAGGTCGTCATCGCTCCGGGTATGGCCGACTTCGGTCAGCCGTTCCTGTTCCGTCTGGACCGGCGCGTCCAGCCGGTCATGACCCACGTGGAGGGTGACGAGCCGACCACCCAGTTCTGGGTCCCCTACAAGCTAACCACTGGGGGCACCTACGAGTGCGTGACGCTGAACCCTTCGGGAGACGGCACCAAGACTGGCGCCATCATCCCCTTCCAGGTCATCGCTGAGGAATCCGAGCGGACCCTCGTGTCCGTGTCCGGGACCCTGCTAGGGGCCGTGTTCGGCCGGCGCTACGAGATGCGCTACAGGTTCTCAACCCTCTTCCTTCGCGAAGAGGCGCCGGGGGGAGGGCAACAGCCTGTCACCGAAGGTCGCCTACAGGTCCGCAAGATGACCTTGTCACACGCGGAGACCGGCTACTACCGGGTGGAGGTCACGCCCCGTGCCCGTTCGACCTACACGTATGTGTTCGCGGGTAGGACCCTTGGGTTCGACGGGAACCGCCTTGGGCTCCTCTCAAACGAGACGGGTAACTTCGGCTTCTCGGTAGCCTCTCAGAACGAGGGGGTGACCATCGACGTGGTCAACGACAGCTTCCACGCCTCGACATTCCTGAGCGCCGCGTGGGAAGCGTTCTACACGTCCCGGTCCCGCCGCGTCTAAACCTACCCACACGTGGGACAATCATGCTTACACTCAGACCCGCCACCGAGGCGGATTGCCTGTACCTCGCGGATCACCTCCGCGGGGCTGACAGGGATGAGGTGGAGGCTGGCGGCTCGACCCCCCTAGCGGCCCTCCTAGCCGGTCTACACGGCTCCCTGGAGGTCGTCGCTGGGGTGGATGAGCGGGACGTTCCGGTGATCCTCTCGGGCTTGTGCGCCATCCCTGGACATCCCCTTGTGGGTTCCGTCTGGGCTCTAGGTAGCGATGCCGTGAGGGACCACCGCGTGTCGTTCCTTCGACACTCCCGCGCCCTTTGCCAGCGGTTCCACCAACGCTTCCCCGTCCTGATGAACCTCGTGGATTCGAGGAACACCGTTCACATCGAGTGGCTCCGGTGGATGGGCTTCACCTTCATTCGCCGCTGGCCCGAGATGGGACCCCAGCGGCTCCCCTTCATCGAGTTCGTGCGGCTGCAAGACATGCGCCCACTGACCAACCCAGGAGACGCCGTTGTGTGAGCCTATCTCGATGGCTCTCGCGAGCTTCGCCCTCACCGCGGGGTCGGCCGTAACCAGCTACATGGGAGCGTCCGAGACCGCCCAGACAACCAACCTCGCTAACCGTATCACCCGACAGAACGCCATCGCGGACTTCGGGCGACAGGAAGCGGCCCTGGGGAAGCGCCAAGCCCAAGAGGCGGACGCGGCCTCAGCGAAGAAGTTTGACGTGTCCCTAGACGCTCAGAAGGCCCGCGCCACGAACGCCGTCGCGGCTGGAGAGAGCGGCATTGCCGGTCCCACCGTGGATAGCCTCATGCGGGACATCTACGCCCAGGAGGGTCGCTACAACACCCGCGTGGACACGAACCTGGATTGGACCAACGACCAAATCCAGGAGCAGAAGAAGGGCGCGTCCTACGCCATGAAGGACCGCATCAACTCCCTCAGGGACGTTCAGCGGCCGTCCTTCCTTGAGACCGGCCTCCGCATCGGCGCGGCTGGAGTGGACGCCTACAGCGGCTTCCGAACCAATTCCAGACGGTGGAGCGAGTAATGGCGCTGACCCCAGGGCTTCGGCCCTTCCAAGAGGATGCCCCTGACGTAGGCCGTAGGCGACAGACCACGGACCTCCAGGAGACCCGCATCCGCCAGCCTGACCTCAGGCCCGCCGCGGCGCCCGTCAACACCTTCAACCGGGCGATGACGGCACCCCAGGACGACAACGCTCAGCGCCTTGCCGCGGCCCTTTCGGGCATCAACCCGAGTCTCCAGCGGTTCGCTACGGTCCTCGCGGAGGACGGTAAGGATGAGGTCTCCAGCTCCGTCCAGGCGAAAATCCTGAAGGTGGGTGGGGACCCGAAGAAGGTTGAGGAGCTGATGGCCTCGGACCCGGAGATGCAATCCGGGCTCGGCAAGGCCGCTGCCTCCCGCCGTCTCGGCCAGCTCCTCGCGGCCCAGGCGATCAACGAAGCGAAGACCCGCTACCAGAACGACTTCGACCGCGTGAACGGGGACCTGGGCGCCCTCACATCCGAGACGATGAAGCCCTACCTGGAGAAGTTCGGGAACGACCCGGTCTTTCGTAAGCAGTTCGTGGACGACGTGACGCCCGGTGTGGCCGCGCTCCGCAACACGGACGCCCAGACCAAGGCCCAGGACGCCTACACGCGGACCCAGGACGACCAATCCAAAATCTTCCTCGGGATCGTCTCGAAGGCCCAGGACGCTGGCAAGGACCCCAAGGCCACCGCCGCGGATGTCGTCCGGGAGTTCTACGGCAACGAGAAAATCCTCCGCATGCCCTACGCGGACCAGCAAAAGGCCCTTGTGCCGGTGGTCCGGGCGCTGGCCGAACAGGGCAAGTACGATGTGGTCCAGGCCCTCGCGGAGACGGAGCACAACGGGGAGAAGCTCCTCGACAACGCCACGGTTGGTCCCAGCGTGGCCCAGGCGGTCACCTACGCGCGCTCCCAGCGGGACAAGCTGGTCAAGGACTCCACGGTCAAGGACCGGCAGGACGACTACGCCAAGTTCCAGAACGGCGAGGCGTCCCCCGAGGACGAACAGCGCATCCTTGCCCTGGCCCGTGAGAAGAACGGCGCCATTGACGAGGGCACCGCCAACGCTTGGGTCCAGACGAACCGGAACGTCCGTGAGCGTCAACAGGAGGCGGCCCGTAAGGAGGCCGCGAGGGTCCAGCTCATGGACCGCCTGAACACCCAGGAGGCCCAGCTCACGAGCATGGGCGTGGAGGCCGTGAGGGGCGGGAAGGTTTTCTCGCTCCCCCAGGTGACCGTCCTGAACAAGCAAGGCGCAGAGGAGACCCTCGGGGGCGACAAGTTCCGCGAGCGGGCCTTCAGCGACTTCGAGGAGTGGTCCACCCAGTACGCCCAGCAAAAGGGCGAGACGTGGGACCAGACGGTGCTCCGTGAGGCGCCCATCTACGCCCAGAACGGCTACGCCCCGAAGAAGTGGAAGGACACCCTCTCCCAGGGTGGAGCCTCCATCGCGGCGTCAGCCATGTCCGGTGAGGCGCCCCCTGAGGCCGCCCAGCGTGCCTATGCGATGTATAAGCTCCTCCACGCCAACAACGCGCGGCTCCTGAACGACCTCGTGCCCAAGGACCAGCGGGACTTCTTCGAGTCCTGGAGGGTAGGCGAGGAGGACGCGGGGCTGGCCCCTGGCAAGGCCCTCTTGCTCGCCGCTGAGGCCAACGCGGACCCCGCCAACCGCCTCAAGCGGCTCTCTTCAGTCTCCTCACGGACGATCAAGGACAAGGTGGGGCAGCTCACCTCGACCTGGGGTCAGATGTTCCGAGGCGAGGTCGCACCCGACAACATCGGGGACATGGCGGCCACCGTACAGCGCCTAGCGGAGAACTACTCGGTTCTCGGCCTGGGAGCTGACAAGGCCGTAGAGCGCGCCGTTGAGCGAGTCCGCGCCACTCACGTGAGCGTCAACGGCTTCTGGATAGACGCATCCGACCGGCGAATCCCGCCCGGTTTCCCGGACCTCGCTCAAGACGTGCTCGCTCAGTACGCCGAGAAGCATGGCAAAGCCGAAGGGCTCGAAGCCTCGGACCTCACAGTGCGGAGCTTCGGCGGCGGCTCGGACGCTTGGCGCATCGTGCGCAAGTCGGACGGCATCCCCGTGGACGACCCCCGCGACGGCATCTTCCGCACGAACGACCTCCTCCAGGCTCAGGCAGCTCGCAAGGACGCCGCGGACGCGAAGACCCTCGACAGCATGCGGCGCAAAGCCAACCCGGCTCCCCTCTCACTGGAGATGGAGGTCCCGGTCCCCTAAACACATGAGAGGTAGATATGGCCGACCGGCGAACGGAAGCCGTCGAGTATTTTAAGAGCCAAGGCTGGTCCCCCGTCCAAGCTGCGGCAATCGTCGGACACGCTATCGCGGAGAGCAACTTGAACCCCGGCATCTCGGGGGACAGTGGCGCCGCCTTCGGGGTCTTTCAGCACAACGACCGCAAGCCGGCTCTCCTGCGCTACCTCTCCTCTAAGGGGTACGCTCAGAACGACTTCAAGGGCCAGCTTGAGTTCGCGCAGCACGAGCTGATGACCTCGGAGAGCTACGCGGCCGAGAAGCTCCGAGCGTCCACCACGATTGAGGACGCCACGGCCGCCTTCATGCACTTCGAGCGCCCCGCGGGGTACTCCAGGGCAAACCCCCGAGGGGGCCATAACTGGGCCGGGCGGCTCGCCAACGCGAAGTCCCTCTACGATGGGACCGCCTCCTACCCCTCCATCGGGGGCGGGGCAGTTTCCGCTTCGGCGGTCACGGCCTCGCCCAGCCCCGCGAAGGTGAACTGGAGCGACCCGGTCCAGCCCAAGGCCCCCGTCACGGACGCCGAGATGAACGCCTACCGAGCCGAACAGGCCGCGAAGGCAAACCCCTACGGCTTCGGTGAGGGGCTCTGGGAGGCCACGAAGGACGCCCAGACGATGACGTGGCTCCTGAAGGGGAGCACGGAACTCCTCCCGGACCCCAACTGGGTGCCCACGAAGGAAATCCTCACGGCCGCCCAGTCGGGCATCCCGGCGCGCTTCCAGGAGCAGCTTGGGGCCGCGTCGTCCCAGGCCCACCTTGAACAGCTCCGTGAGCGCATCCTTGCGGACGTGGAGCATGAGAAGCGCCTGGACGACATGGGGTGGACGGGGACCGGAATCAGGATCGGCGCCGCGTTCACGGACGTGGTGGGTCTAGGGCTCACCGTCCTGGCCCCCGAGGTCGGCCTTCCGGCCAAGGCGGGGAGGCTCTCACGGTCCCTCGTGAGGGGCGCTGAGGGTGCTGCGATCAACGCGGCCCTGGAGGTCCCCCGTGTCATGAACAAGCCCACGGCCGAAGGCACGGATGTCCTCTGGGCGGCCGGCGCTGGGCTTGCCCTCGGGGGCGCGTTCGGTGCCCTCGGGAGGAACGCCGCGGTAGCCGAAGAGGCCACGGACCTGACCCGCATCGGGAAGGCGATGCAGCGCCACGCGGACGCCGAGGACGCGGCCGGGTCTCAGCTCGTCACCCCCACGCTCGGGGGCTCGATGGTGGACCTCGGAGGCACTGGCGGTGCCGCGAGAACGTCAGCCCGAGAGGCCCTGACGGTCAATGCTGAGGACTGGGCACACGCGGCCGTGGACGAAGCCATTGCACGCTCCTGGAAGCCCGGCTGGCGCTGGGACCTCGCGGGCAAGGGTAAGGGCTCGGACAACGCCGCCACCCGCGCCTTCATGGGAAGCACCGTCACGGACGTGGTGGGCAATGCGGACAAGGCGAAGGTCGCCGGCCGCACGGCTGAGGAGTACCAGAAACAGGTGGAGTTCGACTTCGGGATGATGGCCGACAAGGCGCACCTGGAGGGCTTCGAGAGCTACGCCAAGCGCCTGGAGATACCCCGCGGCCAGCGTGACGAGGCCCGCCAGCGGTTCAACGCTGAGGTCACCGAAGCGATGGACAACCGGGTCCCTGGGCGGGAGTTCTCCCCCGAGGCTACGGCCACCGCGGCGAAGCTCCGTCAGGGTTACGGCGGGCTCCTGGAGCTGGCGAAGAACCCAGGGCTCCTCGACGGGACCACGAGGCGGGCCGTGAAGGGCTTCGAGGACATCCCCCTCGATCCCAACTACCGGCCCAACATCGCGAACCACGAGAAGATTGACGCCCTCACCACCCGGTACGGTGACGACACGCTCCGTGAGTTCCTCCGTAGCGCCTTCGTAGCGGCCAACCGAACGCTCCCTGATGATGTGGCTGAGGCCATGTCCAAGGGCTATTTGCGGCGCCTCCGCGAGGCCACAGCGGGGATGACGAGCGTGGACCGGGCGATGCACGGCTCGGACCTGGAGGGCCTTCAGCGGGCTCTCAGTGACCTCGACCTGGACGATGCGGCGCGAGACGCCGTGATCCGGGCGGTGACCCCGAGCCCCAGCGAAGGCCAGACCCTCGCGCGGGCCAAGCGGCGGACCCTCTACGAGAACACCTTCGAGATGAAGGTGAAGGCTCGGGATGGCTCCTGGGAGACCCTTCGCATGAAGGACCTCTTCCACGATGACAGCCACTTCCTGTTCAACAGCTACGCCCGCCAGATGAGCGGTCAGGTCGCCATGTCGATGGTCCAGGTGAGGAACCCACTTCACCACCCCGTCCGCAACCCTGACGCTCCTGAGTTCCTCATCGACGGCGTCACAAGCCGGGAGGACTTCGACAAGCTGGTACGCGACATGCGCGCCACCTGGGACGCTCGCACGGACCTTCCGCACGACAAGCGGGTCAAGCTAGCTGACGCCGACCAGAAGCGGATGGAGTTCGTCTACGAGCGCGTGACAGGGGTCCCGGACCAGTTCGACCGGACCACGCTGGGCCGCGGTCTCCAGATCGTCCGTGACTACAACTTCATCCGGGTCATGAACCAGGTGGGCCTAGCCCAGATTGGCGAAACCCTGGGTGTCGTCACGCGGCTCGGGATCAAGGCGGCCTACCAGGGCATCCCCACGTTCCGGGCGATGACCCGCGACGCCATCACCGGAGAGCTGAACTCGGGCTTCGCTCGGGACATCGAACAGCTCTCGGGCTTCGGTGCGGACTGGTTCCGCGGGGGCTTCAAGGGCCACCTCGAAGACGCGAGTGGGGTCCCCATCAACCGCTCCACCCAGGGCAACCTCTACAACACCACCCAGGACGTGCTCCACACCGGCAAGCGCATCACGAGTGTCATCTCGGGCATGGCCCCGATTGACACGATGGCCCGCCGCTGGGCCTCCGCGGCTATCGTCATGAAGATCATGAACGCGGCCGTGAAGCCTGACGCCTCAGGCCGGATGCGCGCCCTCAACGTGGACCGTATGCGAGCCCTCGGGCTGGACGATGAGATGGCCGAACGCGTCTTCGCCCAAATCCGCCAGCACTCCTACAAGGAGGAGGTGGGCGCCACGGGCCGCAAGTACGTCCAGGGCGGGTTCACCCGCTGGGACGACCAGGAGGCCCTCTCAGCGTTCCGTGGGGCCGTATGGCGCTGGAGCCGTCAGGTCATCCAGGAGAACCACCTGGGACAGTCTAGCGTCCTTCTAGGGAGCGCGCTGGGCCGCACGATCTTCCAGTTCCGGTCCTTCATGCTCGGGGCCTACACGAACCAGTTCCTCCGCGGGCTCCACCACATGGACTTCCCCACCTTCGCTACGTGGGTGATGACCTCCACGGTGGGCTCGATGGTCTACGTGGCCCAGCAATATCTCAACACGGCTGGCCGCTCGGACCGGGAGAAGGTCCTGAAGGAGAAGCTCGCGCCCAAGGCCATCGCCGCGGCGTGGGTCCAGCGTGGCGAGTGGTCCTCGATCCTACCAACCGTGATCGATAGCGGCCGGGACCTTACGGGGTTCCCCCACCTCTTCGACACGCGAACCTCAGGGACCGCCTCATCCTTCTTCGGCTCCCCCACGCTCGACCTCGCCAACAATGCCTTCAAGGGCATCGGCGGGATTGCGAGGGGTGCCCGTGAGGGGGGCTGGAGCCAAACGGAGGCACGGACGGCGGCACGTCTACTGCCGTACTCCAATGCCATCGGCATGGTTCCCCTCCTGAACTCCATGATTAGCACCCTACCAGAACAAAAGCCGCGGAAGTCCAAGGACTCAGGAAGCCTCTTCTAGGCCCAGTCACGGACCACCGCACGACCCCTTAAAGGCCCTCGGAGCTGACCGCTTCGGGGGCTTTTTCTGTTTCAGGACAGCTAATGCCCCTGTCATACAATGAGTACGCGGGTGATGGTTCCAATCGGAACTTCCCCGTGTCGTTCGAGTACATCAACAAGACGCACGTGACGGTCAAAGTGGACGGCGTGGCTGCCCCGTTCACATGGATCAACAGCGGCTCGGTGCGGTTGGCTACAGCCCCGGCCGCGGGTGCTGTTGTGGACGTGAGGAGAAAGACCCCCGACAACGTCCGCCTCGTGGACTTCGTGGATGGCTCCACCCTCACGGAAGGGGACCTCGACCAAGCCCTCAAGCAGTTCCTCTTCCTGTCCCAAGAGGCCCTAGACTTCGCCCGTTCCCCCGGCCCTGCGGGTCCTCCTGGGGGTGGGGGAACCAACGATTACAACGCCCTCAGCAACAAGCCGTTACTGAAGGAAGGCGCCTTCCGGGACGTAGGCAACACCGAAGGAACGCTTGCCGCGGGTAATGATCCGCGATTTGCGGACATCGCAGCGGGTAACCCGGTCTTCAACCGTCAGGCCACGGGGGGGCGCGCGCGGACCTTCAAGGAGGCCATGAGCGAAAACAGCGTCGATGTCCGTGAGTTCCTGACACCCGAGATGTTCGCCGGGACTACCGATGCCGGCCCTGCTCTCAACGCCTGTGCCGCGTACTGTCGCCTCTCTGGGCGCCGCGTGATGTCCTTCCAGGACTTCGCCGGGACACTCCTAGTGAACACCACCGTGGATTATTCTGGCCTTCATGTGAAGGGTCCAGGCACGGGTTGTGATGAGTCTACCTACATCCTGACCACCGCCAACGTCACCACCTTCCAAGCCACCGGAAGTTCCAGCGCGTTCACGGGTATGCGTGTCGAGCACCTGGGCAGCGGGCGCTTGGTCAACGTGCCGAACGGTATCAACCATGTCGTGCGTGGAAACAAGTTCAACGCGTCTACACCGGGGACGACTGGTGGGGTCGTTTGCTATGGCGGCAGTAACGTCTACATCGATGAGAATATCATCACGAACATGCGTACCGCTGCGTATGCGACGGAGTGCGTGAGAGCCTCGGACGATCTTTGCATTAACACCCGCATCTCTCGGAACTACTACGGTGGAACCGGCAAGGGCATCTTGGTTGCGGCTGACGGAAACTACGCCACGAACGCCAACGGGAAGACACCCGGCACGCCCCGGCATCGCCCTGAGGGTGTGGAGATCATCAGCAACCAGAGCATCCTTACAGGCGGCGCGTTTGTAGAGATCACTGCGGGCCTCAACGTCCGCATCGTCAGCAACATGATCGATCAGGCCCCGACGATTGGCGGCGTCATCCTTGTTCCTCAAGGAACGATCCCTGAGCTTGCTATCCAGGGTGTTCAGATCGTCG
>JAESGP010000167.1_pt1 | contig 24084 bp, 32 predicted proteins | sample 9269741 | NCBI WGS metagenome assembly JAESGP01 (sample SAMN15720684, study PRJNA650882) | algae metagenome | isolation source: Desmonostoc vinosum HA7617-LM4 and co-occurring heterotrophs from cave wall | place: USA: Waikapalae cave, Hawaii | collected 2011-05-27
TAGAGCGGGGCTGCAAAAGCATTGGATTGTTAGCTTAATGTTACTCTCATTACTTCTAATGGGAGTTATCGGATTAGTATTAGCATTCAATATTCAGTGGGCAGAAGAATATTATTTGAGTTTTGAAAGCATTCAAACTTATACCATGATTCCTGGTATAATAGTTTACATATTAGCTTTAGTTTTTGGATTTATAGCAGTTCAACGAGGTGTAGCGACAGCTTTAGCTGCGATCGCTCTGGCTGTAGCTGTTGTTGGAGTGAGTACGGTAAGTGTAAGCGGGGATAAAGCTTTTGTTTTGGTTTTAACTGGTGCGGCAGCTATTGTTGGGTGGTGGTCACAAGTCGTAGTGCTGATGGACAAGAAACTGTAGAAGTTGCCCATGAAGCGTTAATTCAGCACTGGCAATTATTACAAAGTCGCGATCGCAATCCTGTTTTTTCTCGCCCACTCAAACCAATCCTTCACAGCAGATTTAACCTGCGCGGACTCCGGTTTCCTTCCCTCCTTGCAAGCAGCGACAAATCCGCTTCTGGAGATTTGATCCCCTTCCAAGTTCGTAACGCTTCTTTCAAATAGGCGATGTCTGCGACAAGCCGCTAAAGCGTCTACGCACCCGGTATGTTATCCCAACACCGCTTCACTGTACGCTGAATCTCTGCGTTTAATCGAAACTGGAGTGTAAAGGGGATTTCTCGTAACTGCTGCAATACTTATTGTACTTCCTGCTGGCTGGAGTGAATTGATTTTTCCCCTCGCTTGGAAGCGTAATCATTTGTCTATTATCACTTCATCTAATTCTCAAAATTAGATTGAATAGAATATCTCTAAAGCTTAGATAAATAATTAGTAACAATAATAAAAACTGCTGAAATTGCATAACTGGGTCTAAACGCCAGCCCTGAATCATTAATATTATTCCAGATATCAATATTAAAATAGGCACTGCTATTCCTTGGATAACATAAATTACTAAAGCCGAGTTTGTCAGAGAGTTTTTTCGTGAAACAAGCCATCTTATCATCAAAATTAAATAAATGATTGCTACACCTATATACAACAACGCAATAAACTTAATTTCAATCAAGCCAGAGGTTATCATCCAGCAAACTATCAGAATTTAATAAAATATAAGTTACTCATTCAATTTTGAAGGATGGATTAAGTGTGCCGTTCTGGGAAAAAGACTCAGTTGAATACGAAATATTCAAGCAATACGAACGAGCGTTAGTCAGTCTTGGCGTTCACTTTTCGCGCTTAAGAAGTTCAAAACGCTCTTGAAGCTTGCACTTACGGTTTAGAGGATGCGTTCAGAAGCACGATTGACTATGTGCTATGGCTACAAAAGCATGAAAAGCAATTTTTCCAAAATGCAATTTTGGTTAGTGCTTTGCGAGAACAATGGAAACCAAAGGCATGGCGTGATGAGTACCTGGAACTGCCAAATCTGGAATCACCCGGGCAGAGGTGGTGGAATGCAGCAGCCAAAACGTGGGGTTACGATGTCCGCAATCGCCTTGTTGCAGATGTGTTTTACGACAATGGCACAGAATTCATCAAATTCACCAACGGTAAGGAAATAACCGTAGAGACAGCATGGCGCTGGGAGTGGGAACGAGTACTGCAATATGTAACCAATCAATAACTCACGCTACTCATTTGGTTTCAGCAACACCCCATCCGCCACCACAAAACTCCACTGTGGGAACTTCACTACTAATTTTTTGATGACAATTCGCAAAGCTGGATCGTCCTCCCAGCACTCCATTAGAAAATCAAAGCCAGGATTTTCGCGTAATTGTTCCGCCATCTTCAATTTATCCATACGCCAGGGTCACGCGTTAGACCAGGCTGCGATCGTGCCTTACTTGTAGTGTCATTACCCCATCGGAAATCGCCGCATCATCTCCTGTAACGCTATCGCTTCACCATCCGCCGTATACACCACCTCACCCGACATAGCAATCACAATCCGCTGCTGTCTTGCCCACTCAAACCAAGCGATCGCACCAGATTTTGCCTATTGTGTCTCCGGTTTCCTCCCCTCCTTGCAAGCAGCGACTTTCCACAGCTTTCGGTGACTGTTCAAAGTGCCTGTTTCAAATAAGCGATCGCCGCCAACAGAAACTTGCTTGAGCCGTAATAGCTCCCGATTGTTTACTCTTGATGACAAAAATCTTGTACTACAGTGCGTAAAAGCGCATACTCAAGGTGTATCCAGCGTTAACCCTTGCTTTCAATAGAAGGTTGGCAGGATGCTGAGTAGTTCAGTTACTACCAATGAAGCTGAGGGATTAACTCAATATGGTGAATGAGGAGCATCTGACAATATTAAAACAGGGTGTGAGCATTTGGAATACGTGGAGAATAAAAAATCGTGGAGTCAAACCAGATATTCAGGATGCTAACTTTAGAGGCGCTAACCTTAGTGGTGCTGATCTGCGGTGGGTAAACCTTGAAAATGCTGACTTGAGAGGGGCTAATCTCATTGATAGTAATCTCTGTAAGGCCCACCTCAGTAAAGCAAAGCTCAGTAATTGCGAGCTTAAAGATGCTAACCTTAGTGGTGCTGCTCTCCGGTGGGCAAACCTCGAAAATGTTGATCTCACAGGAGCAAATCTTAATGAAACTGACTTTCAGAAAGCTAACTTGACTGAAGCGATTTTAAGTAAAACTCAAGCTTTAGGCACAAATTTTATTGGAGCAAACCTTACAGGAGTCTGCATAAAAGATTGGAATATAAACAATCTTACAATTCTTGATGACGTAATTTGCGACTATATTTACCTCCAACAAAGTCAACAAGAGCGTCGTCCAAGCGTTGGTATCTTTGCCCCTGGAGAATTCACCAAGCTATTTCAAAAAGCCCAAAAAACAGTTGACTTGATTTTCAGCAATGGCATTGATTGGCAAGCATTTCTGACTTCGTTTCAAAAACTACAGGTTGAGTGCGGTAGTGAAGAATTAACCATCCAAGCTATTGAAAATAAGAATGATGGTGCTTTTGTAATTCGGGTGAATGTTCCCGCTCATGCTGACAAAGCTGAAATTGAAAAGTATTTAAAACGAGAATATGAATTAGCACTTGTAGCGTTAGAAGAAAAATATCAAGTTCAGCTACAGGGCAGAGATGAGCAAATAGAAATTTACCGAAAGCAAAGCACCGATCTAACTGAGATTGTAAAACTCTTGGCAAGTAGAGCTACTTATGACCTGAGAAATTCTCAAATTGGTGGAAGCCTGATTAACGCCGAGACAGTTAACGCCGACCAAATAGGTGGTAATATCCATAACAACGACGCTTGAAAATGCCCAAGCCAACCCATGCCGGACTCAGAAGACCCCAAGCAAGTCAACAACGACTTACGTAACGCTCAGTTTGGCGGTGGGTTGATTAATGCTGAGTCTGTGAACGCTGGGCGAGTTGGCGGCGATATCTACAATATTCACATTGGGCAGCAGGCGGTAGCACCAGTAAATCAGAACAGTCAGCCGCAAAAAATCTTGATTTTGGCAGCAATTCCTTACAGTTTGCGTTTGGATCGAGAGATTAGAGAAATTGAAGATGCTATACGACGGGCTACAAGACGGGATTTATTTGAGATTCGGATTAAAACTGCTGTACGCCCTCAAGATATTCGTAGAGCGATCGCAGAAGAACGTCCTTATATTGTTCATTTCTGCGGACATGGTTTGTCAGATGGCAGTTTATTGCTAGAAGATGATGGAGGAAACAACAAACCTGTTTCGCCAGAGGGATTAGCATCATTGTTTAAGTTACACACTGATTACATAAACTGTGTCTTACTGAACGCTTGTTATTCAGCTAAACCTGCCCATGCAATTAGCCAACATATTAATTATGCGATTGGCATGAACCAGCCCATTGGTGACAAAGCAGCGATTGTATTTGCTCAGGGATTTTATGATGGGTTGGGTTACGAAAACCTAGATACTCAAGATATATTTCAAAGAGCTTTTGACGAAGGTTTAGTTGCTGTTGGGCTAGAAAATACTTCTGAGGAACAAATACCAGTTTTAAAAAAGAAAGGTTCTTTTATTGAGAAAAGAGTACCAGAAACAGAGACAAACATATATATCGAACGTCCCCCTATTGAGGACAAGTGCTATAGTGCAATTTTGCAGCCTGGGGCATTAGTCCGTGTCAAAGCTCCCCAAAGAATGGGGAAAACACTCTTGTTAGAGAAAATGCTAGATTATGCCAGAGTCCAAGGTTATCAAACAGCAAAGCTCGATTTCAAACTAGCTGATATTGAAATCTTGGCTAATTTAAAAACATTCTTGCAATGGTTGTGTATTGATGTTGCTGACAGCCTAGAACTAGAACCACAACTAGATAAATACTGGCAGGATGTCTTTGGGCAGAATAAAAACTGTACTCGCTATTTTCAAAAATATTTACTATCGGTAACTGAGTCTCCCTTAGTTTTAGCCATAGATAATTTTGAGCGACTGTTTAATTATCCAGATATTTTCCCTCAATTCTGCTTACTGCTACGTGGATGGTATGAAGCAGCCAAACAAGGTGACAAGATTGGTAATATCTGGAAGAAACTGCGCTTAGTGGTAGTTCATTCCACCGAAGCTTACCCCTCTTTAGACACTAATCACTCCCCGTTTAATGTAGGATTGGCGATTGAGTTACCTGAATTTAATCTGCAACAAGTAGCAAACCTTGCTAAACAGAACGAATTGGGACAACTGGAGGAACAAGACTTAATACAGTTGATGGGGTTAGTAGGGGGACATCCTTACTTAATACAGTCTGCGATCGCTCCCGGTACATCTCCCAAGAACGCTTGACCGTGCGCTGAATCTCACAATTGAGTTGGAACTATGAGTTACAGGACATCTCCCTCAACAATTAAACTATAAGAAAGTGAGATAACAGCTTGGCAGATGTGGTTTTGGGAAAAAGACTCAGTTGAATACGAGATATTCAAGCAATACGAACGAGCGTTGGTAGCTATCGGCGTTAACTTTTCACTTGAAGAAGTCCAAAATGCTTTAGAAGGCTGCACGTATGGTTTAGAGGATGCGCTCAGAAGCACGATTGATTATGTGCTGTGGTTGCAAAAGAATGAAAAGCAATTTTTTCCAAACGCGATTTTGGTTAGTGCTTTGCGAGAGCAATGGAAACCAAAGGCATGGCGTGATGAGTACCTAGAACTGCCAAATCTAGAGTCACCAGGGCAAAGGTGGTGGAATGCGGCAGCTAAAATGTGGGGGTACGATGTACGCAATCGTCTCGTCGCAGATGTGTTTTATGACAACGGCACAGAATTCATCAAATTCACCAACGGTAAAGAAATCACGGTAGATGCTGCGTGGCGTTGGGATTGGGAACGTGTTCTAAACTATGCCACTAATCAATAGTTGACGCAACTGTGATCAGTATCTAACGGGAATGGAACCGAGGTTGATACAACTCGCACACCAGAAGAAAATGTAGAGCTTGCTATTCAAAAACTAACAAAAGAATTAGCATCAGATCTACTACAAATAATTAAAAATTCTCCACCAGCTTTCTTTGAAAAACTAGTAGTCGATTTATTAGTCAAAATGGGATATGGCGGCACTCGCAAGGATGCAGGTCAAACCGTTGGGCGTAGTGGTGATGGTGGAATTGACGGTATCATCAACGAAGACCGTCTTGGATTAGATGTAATTTACATACAAGCTAAACGTTGGGAAAGTTCTGTAGGTCGTCCTGAAATTCAAAAGTTTGCTGGAGCTTTACAAGGATTTCGTGCCAGAAAAGGAGTATTTATAACAACATCAACGTTTACAAATGAAGCTAAAGACTACGTTTCAAGAATTGACAGTAAGATTATTTTGATTGATGAGGAAACGCTGACTCAGTTGATGATTGAAAATAATGTTGGTGTTACGCCATTTGCTGTGTATGAAGTCAAGAAAGTTGATTCAGATTACTTTACGGATAGCTAGAGTAATTCGGTTTTCTTTTCTAAAATAATTATTGTAGTTTAACTAACATAAAATATGGATGAAAACTTAGAATGGCGCATCAGAGCTTTTTTTGATTTTTGGAGAAAAAAGCACTCATTTATCAGTAAGTTAGACCTGAGCGAACAAAGGTATGAAGCCAACGTTTTACTATGGGGATCTTTTGACGCACTTTCTAATTTATGGGCAAAGGAGATAGGCAAGAGCGAGTGTGGTAATAGTGGCAAGCGAATTATTTTTGATGCGTTTCTTGCACGTTATGGAGGTGATGTATTTAAGTTAGTTTCTCTTCCGGATGTGTGGAGTCGAGCAGAACGAGGCGATGCTTCTAAATTACCCAAAAATGTATGTATATTTTTAAGCGAAATTAAAAGACGTAAAAATGGCTCTAATGTCTACAAATATGAAGACGATTTTGAGATGGATGCGAGAACAATTCGCTCTACTTCAAACGATTTGAATATAGATGATGTCGTCCATCAAGTTATTACAAATTTCCCTAACGCTAATCGGGCTGAAATTGAGCAATGGCTTACTCTTTCCCGATATGGGGCGATCGCTTACAAAGTATTCCGAAATACTTATAAGCTGTTGTGCATTTAAATTGTGATAATAACGTTACCTTTATTTTTGATTTTCCGCGCCCATTTAATAATTAACTGCCCTTCATTTAAAAGTTGATGTAATAAATATTCTAGCTCTTCAAGTGATTTAAATAACCGATTAGCAACATATTCTTTTGTCGAATGCCAGACCAATTCAATTAAGTTATAATCTGGGCTATATTCCGGGAGAAACTCTAAATGAATATTCGGCATTTCTGCTTCAATTTTATTGATATACTCTTGTTTTTTGTGAAAGCTTGCATTATCAAGAATGATAACTATCTTGGCTCCTTTTTTTGCAAAGTCTTTGGCTTGATTACCTGCTTCTACCCATTCAAAAACTATTTCTTCATAGAAGATTTTTAGGACTTTGTAAAAATTATCTGCATTGCCTTTATCGATAAACTCTACGAATCTTTTCTTATCGGAATACCTTAATCCTCCCATCACATTAACTCTTCCTTTTCTTCTGTCTCCTCTCACGTTTTTGGAGCTACCTTTTTTACACCATGTTTTTCTTCTGATTACCCTTAAACTAAAGCCGCTCTCATCCCAAAACCATAACTGTAATAGTTCTGGATACTTTTTTTCTATTCTTAAATATTCTGCTATTTTCTGTTTAAATGCTTTTCTTTTTTCCGGATTCTGTTTGGACTCTAAGCTATATTTTGCCCAGAGGTAAACGTACTTTTTTTTCTCTAATATCCTCCTGACTTGAGAACCACTTAATTGTATGCCTGTGAGCTTCTCTAAATATGTTGCTAATCTCTGCGCTGTCCATCTGCCAAACTCGTATCCTAATTCTTGTGGTTCTTTATCTATCGTTTCTAGTAATATTTCTATATATTTATCTGTGGCTTTTTTATGGTTTCCCTTCATCCTCTCATCTTTGAGGCTTTCTAGATTCTCGCTCGTCTCCATGAACACACCCGACATCGCACTTTTGAGTTAAAAAGAAACTTTATTTATGCTCCGTTCGCAAAACTGCTGTAAGACAAAGTACTCTTTGCAAAGATAAAACTTTCAAACCCAGTAGTTGAAAGGGTAATAACATCTCCATTATTATTGAAGGTGAGATTAGCCGAGTTCAGGGTATTATCGGAACTTACACCAGAAATGACTAGTTGGGAGCGATTGAAAGCACTCAGGTCTAGTGTGTCAAAACCTGTTCCACCATTAATACTTCCACTACCAAACCCTTTGAAATAGTCATCCCCACTGTCTAATTCAATATTGATACCGCCACTAATAGTAACTTTTTGTTGAACTTCATTAATGATACTGGTGGCTGTAATTTTGTCATTGCCTTCACCAGTCTTAATAGTTCCCTCTCCATAAATTCCATAAGCAGAAATAGTATTTGTTGCTGTAGCTTGTCCAGTCAGTATGTCACAACCATCTCCTGTATCAATGAATCCGTCGTTGACGATACCTAAGAAGCCGCTAGTCGCAGTGATTGTATCATTACCATTACCAGTATAGATACCATCATTAAAGTTGTTAAAGATGCCATATTCGCCGCCATCGGCAATGATAATATCATTACCATTATCAGTATAGATCCTCCCTCTAATACCGCAGAACTCTCCAGTAGCAATGATAATATCGTTACCATTACCAGTGCTGGTGCTGTCTAAGTAGTTGTCAAGACCTATATCAGAAGTACCAGTGGCAATGATAATATCGTTACCATTACCAGTATCAAAGGAACCGCTGTTAGAGATGCCCCTACTACCAATACCAATGATCATGTCGTCACCATCTCCGGTATCGATGATACCGTAGTAATTTAAGATGCCATTCGGGTAATTACCAATGCCAATAATAATATCGTTACCATTACCTGTATTAATATTGCCATCGTTACGGATGCCATTACTAAGACTTTTAGTGCTAGTGCTAATACCAATGATGATGTCGTTACCATCTCCGGTATCGATGATGCCGTTATTAGAGATACCTATACTATTACTTTTAGTGCTAGTGCTAGTGCTAGTGCCAGCGATAGTGTCGTTACCTCCTAAAGTATTTACAGTAATACCAGAGAGAACCTGGATACCATAAATATAAGTAGTCTTGACTGTAACTACATCTGCATCGTTAGTCCATTTACCTAACAAAGTTGAAGGGTCAGTGTCTAAGTACCAACCCTTATTATTTAAATTAACTGTGTTTGAATAAGCCATAATTTACTCCTAGAAAGAATTAAAATTTCAGCAATAAATATTTTTTTACAGCAAAAATACTGGTTCTTCAATGCTTATTATACTAAAGTTGCTCCAAAGCTCAACGATGGGAACGAGTACTAAAATATGCCAGTAGTTGAAATAGCAATCACTACTCCTCCCACTTTACCAACACCCCATCCACAGCCACCAATCCCCACTGCGGAAACTTCGCCAGCAGTTTCTTGATCGCAGTCCGCAATGCAGGGTCATACCTTTGATAAGGTTATACTTACACCTCGACTGTGGTACTACTCCCCCACCGGATACCGCCGCATCATCTCCTGCAACTCTACCGCCTCACCCTCCGGCGTATACACAACCTCACCGGACATAGCAATCACAATCCTTTGTTTCCTTGCCCACTCAAACCAATCTTTCACGGCAGATTTAACCTGTGCGGACTCCGGTTTCCTACCTTCCTTACAAGCCGCCACAAATACAGCTTCCGGTGACTTGATTCCTTTCCAAGTTCGCAGTGCCTCCTTCAAATAACTGATCGCCCCTGGTACATTCTCCCAGCACCGCTTAACTGTACGTTGAATCTCTGCGTTTAGCCGAAATTGCGGGGTACAGGGTAGGCTGTTGACTTTGTTGGTTTTTAGGCGATTTTGCGGAAAATTATTCGTGTTCTTTTTTGTTTGTGGAAAAACGGCTGTTCCAGCCGTTTTTCCACAAAAATAGTCAGCACACTTTCTGCATGAACCCTTATGGGCAAAAGAGTACAAAGTTTACAGCCTAGGTACAGGGTATTTCTCGTAACTGTTGCAGCACTTCTTGAACTTCCTGGCTACTGGGTTGCGCTGATTTTTCTACAGGCTCGGCGCAATCATCACCAGAGTCTTCGTCACAAAAATTCGACGCAACCGGGGCGGCGGAAGAACGATCCTCATGGGGATCTGTCTCGGTAGCCGAATCAACCAGTTCTATGTCTTCAACGAAGTGAGCAGTCTGGGGTAACTCTAGTTCTGCGGTTTGACAAGCCCCTTCCTGGTCGCATTCCAAAATCTTGGCTTCCTCGTTCTCACTTTTTTTAAGCTCAACAGCAGAGTGTTGTTGTGGCTTTGAAGCTTCTGGATGGGATCTATGGTATTGTTCTACAGCGAACGTCGAATGTTCAGATTTGAACTTGCCATGTTCAAGTAACTTATTCAGTACATCGAAGTTTAATTTATACTGCCATGTTCTATCCTGACCGTTGCCAGGATTCTTCTGCTTGGAGATAATACCCATCTCGTCAAGCAGAGCGATCGCACTCCTAATCACATGAAGGCTATGTTCACCCATTAGATCGGCATAAATTTTCTTGAGGGGCTGATAAATCCAGGGGGTGCGGTGGTTCTTCAGCTTCCACTTTGTCCAGTGTCGAAAGTATTCAATCAGCTTGGCCGCACAAAAGTTACCAGTGATATCAAAATACTCCCGGCGCAATATCACCAGGATAGAAAACCTTTCAGCAGATGCAACACTACTCATATCCTACCTTCTATAATTTGTAAAAACTGGGTTGTCTAAAACGGCATATTCTCTTGGTCTTCTTCGGGTGCTTGTGACCAAAATTCCCTGAGCTTTTGGCGTTTAGCCACCAGAAATTGCTGTTTCTCTTCGGGCGATACTTCACCAATCAATTGCTGTAACTCATTCTTTTGCTTCTGCTTCCAAAGTTCAGTTGTCACAGCAGGTAAAGCCAGGGTTTCAATTTTGGTAGACGGTCTGAAGTTGCGGCGACGGAACAAAAAGCGGAAATGGCGTTTATCTTGTGACGGCAGCGATCGCCATACGTCCTCATTCCATCCTGGTGGTACAAAATCAGCTGATGGAGGTAACAGGCTTTGTGCTTGGGCTTGTAATTGGGCAATTGCTTGTTGCATTGCAGGAATGGCTTGGAGCAATGCTAACTGTTCAGTGCTAAGTGACTGCGGGGTATAGCCAGTTTGTGACCAGATAAATACCCTTGTCCCGGCTTTGGCTACCATACGGTAATTGTTGGCTGCGGTTTGCTTGCCTTTGTACTTCCGGGCATCCATCGCGTAGTATTCCAGCACTGCATGGCAAAGTTCGTCAATCACGAACAAGCTCCCGTGAGCATCGTTCATTATGAGTCTCCAGTCTTTACCAGCAATTGGTTTCAGCGATTCTGTCAAGTCGTTCGTTATGGGGTCACAATCACGAATCTTGTTTAGTAACTGGGTGATTGCGGGTTGGTCTGTTCCGCAAAAATTAGCTAAAGCTGTGACGGTCATCCCGCTTACGCCGTCGTTGGTGCGGGTACAAAATCCTAACTCGTCCTGAATATGAAAAGTAATCGCATCCATAAACATTTCTCCAATTTTTGACGCATGAAAATATCGACAACACTTAACCCATGCCGCATTGAGTTCTTTTAAAGATGTGGGTGGGAATTTTTATTTACTGGTTTGTTTCTTGCCAGAACCGTAATTCATCCTTGAAATAACGCTCAGTCTTTTTCGGTTTGTCTTTCCAATGATCCCAAGCCACCCGAACTTCATCTCCGAAATCCTCGATGACTTCACCCTTGCGTATATACAAGGCAAAGTAAGGGTCAGCGTGAGCAACAACAGAACCAAGCCCAATAATCAATTCACAATTCGCAAGTCGCAATTCGCAATTCGCAATTATCAGAAACCATCGGTTCCGTAATCTTGGAGGATTCTGCTCTCTCCAAAGAAGTGATTAACTCTGTCTCTTGCGGTGTCAGTTCCGCCCAGTAGTCTTGTTTAATAACCTCATATTCAGTAGCCACTTCCAGATAATCCCACCAGCTACACCCAGGCTTCGACAATACAGCCCGAATATCACTAACCGCTTGAGGTAACAGTTGCAATTGTTCGGCTCGATATGCGATCGCAATTGGTGTCGGTTCACTGCCAAGGATAATTGCAGCTGCTTGGAGTGCTTGGGTGTTGTTCATAGCACTGGCCAGATTACCCAAAGCTATACCCATCAGTCGCAGGCATTCGGTGGCGTTTTCTTTGGGTGGTTCAAGGGCAAGCGATCGCAACAGCAGCCTTGAGCTTTTCTGGTTCCTTGACTAGGCGTAGCAAAGGACGGGCTTGACGCTCGTTTTTAATGTGTTCGCCCAACTCCTGGGCTGTATCAATGACTTTCTTGGCTCCTAGCAGTTGGTTGATTCGTCGGTATCCACCCCAAGCGGATAATTCATGCTGGCAGTATTGCTCAAAAGTTTTATAGCCAGCTTCACGGTAAAGTTGTTTTGAGCGCATCTGGAGAATGTCATCAACTGCTTGCCATTCAAATCTGTCGATGGCAGTGAACGTTTCTTTGATGCAGCTATTGAGAACACCGTAATCGAGAGGTGAAATAGTTTCACAGTAGGGGTCAATAATAGCATTCCCCTCTGTGCATAGTGCAGGAGGATTTGATATTGTTTGATTAACCATGAACCTGGGAGTTTATGGAACTACCCTCAGCGCGTGCCTGAGAAACAATCGCTGGGGGTTTTAAATTGTCAGCACAATTGCTTTGAGTCTAGCATTAGGCTAGCCAAACAAGCAACTAGGCTAGACATTTACAAACACCCTTTAAAAGCTTCGCCCCCTAGGGTTCAGTAGGGGGCGAGTTGGTTGCTAGATTTATGAGGTTTTTGGCGCTGGCTAGCATATGTTCTAGCTGATTCTTTAGTTGCTGGTTTTCTGCGGCTAGCCCGCCTTTAATTTTCCCAGTTCTGCTTTAATCTCCGCTATCTCTTGTTGTTGCTTCTCTACAAGTTGCCTGATATCAACAACATTAGTTTCACTTTCTCCCCTTCCAAGCCTGCTTCTAATGTACTTCTCGATGTCTTCGGTCATACTTGTTCCTTCTGTTTCTAGCAACTCTTTGTATGCAAGGTACAAACTGTTATCTAGCCTTACATTCAACTGAGCGCCACGCTTCCTAGTGGAAGGCTTTGTTTCGTCTGCCATTTCTGTTTCTTGAATTCAAATAACTATTAACACTATAAAACACGGTCTAGCCAGTGGCTATAACTTCTACTAATGTCTAAGACCCGTACAGATCAGTTATTTGGCTAGATAATGTCTTGACAATGGCTAGCCAAAATCTTATATTAGATTCATCAGCTAAAAACAAAAGACGACCGCACCAGTCTCGCAAACTCAGCGATCGCCTTCTGTCCCTAAAATTAGGAGAAATATTATTATGCCTCATCTCACATATTCACAGCAAGCACGTTTAGGCTTTAATCGCAACGCAATAGATGAGGAAGCCAAAGCACAGGAAGAACTCTACAATCCATTCTCCTCACGACCCGGTTGCACTGAGCGCCAAGTTAAAGGGGCAATCTCGCTCACCCTTGCCCCAGTGTAATAGAGCAGTTGAATGATTGACCTGTCTCGTCCTTTTGGAGTTAGGGCAATCATAGTCATTACTTCTAGCTCACTTAAAATACGTTCGGCTAGCTTATCTTCAGGTTCGGGCAATGGTACCTGGGCAGCAACATTAAATTTTGTCCATTCTACTCCATTAGCAAATCGCATTAGACTTTTGACAGCTGCAATTCTCCTAGCACGAGTAGAGGTTTCATATTCCTTGGTTTCTAAATAATCCGCGAACGCCAAAACATCATTCATCGTTACTGTTCGCAAGTCTAAATCATTTAGCTGCACTTTTTTAGCACTTACACCTAGAATAAAGGCAATGAATTGACGGATATCTGTATCATAAGAGCGCCGGGTCTGAGGCGATCGCTTCGCTGTTAGCATTTTTCTAGTTCTCTGTGCTGTTGGTGCTTTGGTGAGGGAACTAAAAAGGTGAGACAGCAAGAGCGATCGCTTTTTAGTTCTGGGGGATTTAATTACTGAATTGCGATCGCTGTTCTTTATCAGATTATCGTCTTTTGATAAGAGCCGCACCCATATCATTTAAGTCCGTGGGATAAGACTTTCGTTTCATGAGCAACTATGTAAATACACTATATAAGAGGTATCCTATCGTTGCAAGCACTTTTTTCTACTCATCTTTAGATTTACTTTATAAATAGCCTCTTAAGGAATTGACCAATCCACAATTTTCAAATTAGGGACTTTCTGAAAATCTTTCAAGTTACGTGTCACAACTGTAGCATTTAAGGAAAGTACAATGGCTGCAATTCTTAAATCTTGTGTACCAACGCGAATTTTTTGCTTGACTAATTCGTGATAAATGTTAAATGCGGACTCATTAAAATCAAGAATATTAGCTTGACATAACCGATTAAATGTTTCTTTCAATAAAGCGTAAGCTGTAACTAATTCTTGCTTTGATTTGGCTCGTTTAATTACATCTAAACGACCGTACATCTGCTCAATAATAGTGATCACTGTGACTGCAATTTCTGAAGGATTAATAGTAGCTACTTTGCTAGCCACTACTGGATGACCTCGTTGTAGTAGCGAAACATGGTCAGTATCAAGCACCCATTTTGTCATCTGATTTATACCTAACCAAATATACTCTTACTCTTGTAGAAAAGTGTCTTCTGTAGATTTATCTAGTTCTTGTCGATAATTTTCTATAGCTTCAAGCATTTGCTCAAATTGTGGGTCATCTTTGAAAACTCCAGCCATTGCTAACCAAGGATTTTTCTGCTCAGAAGATGGCACTTTTATAGATAAACAAACAATTTCTGCACCAGCTAGATGGGTCTCTAGACGTTGCTGAAGTTGAGCTAATGCAGTAAGGCGATCGCTTGCTTCTACTTGTAATTCCGGCAACCCAGGAACAATAGCAACTGTTCTGCCATCAGCTTGTTGCTTAACAATAACATTTACTAAAACTTCGTTATTATCTTGGCTAGTTTGTGATGTTGCAGATGAAAAAGAATTCATGATAATTTTGGGGCTTATTTTGTTTAATTCTAACAATGATTGACATACTCACCTCGCTTTCAGGCAGGTGAGTATGTCAAAATCTTCAATTAGTTGAAGTTCAGGGCGAACGCATCTTATTTACTAATAAAAACTAAGCGAGATTACAAAATGACATAGATAATTGGGAAAATTGATAGAATGATAAGCAAAGTAAATCAAAGATGTTCTAAAAATATCGATGAGTTTATCTTCATCTAAATAAAAGGATTGACTCCCTCTTGCCAAACCACATAACTTAAGCGTAAATCTCGCTGTTCGTAGAGACGGGAAACACCTAACACTGCAAACCAATCTGGTCGCTTATGCCACAGTGGACAACGCGAGTCATAGTAAAGATTTAAATCGCTGGCAACAAATATCCGATCGCTAGGATAATTGGGCGGACGAAAGGTTTCGTCTAATAGACGAGGTTGCAACAAATGAAACTGATCGGGCAAACCAGGTTCCTCTGGGTCTTCACTAGGAAGATCGTACATTGTAGGTAATGTATCTTTTGGAGAACGTGGCGGATTTGTTTGATACATTGCGTAACAGTCCTGATGGCGAGACTCTTAGCTATATTATCTAACCTAGACTCAGGATTTTTGAGAATCACGTAATCAAAGGATGGCGATCGCATTCTTATTCTTTTAAAGTGAGGGTAGCGATCGCAGTTTACACCTATGTGATATGTTCCGGTTTCTTGCGGTTGGCGGGAATAATTTTAGAAGATCAAGAATGGCCGAAAAAATGTGGACACTTTGAGGGTAAGCGAGTTATCCCGCAGGCTGAACATACAGGAAAAATTCGTGCTGCCGTAGAGGCGCGTGGCGATAGCGGTTTGGTAATTATAGCTCGCACAGATGCTCGTGCGCCATTGGGTTTAGAAGCTGCGATCGCTCGTGGCAAAGCTTACATCGCCGCTGGAGCAGATGTACTATTTGTAGAAGCTCCCCAATCGATTGAGGATTTGTAATTTAGTGCCAACACTAAGCGAACATAGATAAGTAGTTGTTATCTCTGTACGAAAGTCCTGGATTCTACGCAATTGCGAGCCAATATCAGTAACAGATTTTGCAAAAAAGTTAAGTTTTTAGTATTAAAATGAACCATTGTAGAGACGTTGAATTGCAACGTCTCTACTACCAAAGGATTTGTTGCAATCATTAATTGAATTAGTATTACTAAAATTTCATCTGATTTTTTGTTCTCTCTCTAGATGAAATAAGTCTCTTGCTTTAGATGCTTACATAGAGAGTTCCTGATTTATTATGTTATCAATATGACACTAGTTAAGCAAAACTCTTTGAATACACCAGCAAAACCGCCAAAAACACTAGTAGAAAAGCAAATTGAAACAGAACGGATGCGTGATGTTCTAGTGTTGTTGCAAAATTTGATTAATAGTGAAGAAGCCACTGTTAAGCTAATTTTAGATTGCCTTTATGATATTGGCTCAGTTAATGTAATTAACCAAAAGTTCCGCTGGCGTTATCCAAATAGGATAATGAAATTAATTGCTAGAATGTCTAAACCTGCTTTTAAAGCCCTCGCTATAGCTTGGTTTAAGAAAAATTGCCCTCAATTAATTACTGATTGGTTATACTCAAAAGTTACTTTTGATATTCCCCAAAAAACACCTCAAGAAATGGCTGTTGAAGTTGCTCAACCTCAATTATCTTACTCACCATCTAAAGACAATGTAGATCGAGAGATTAAAAATTTACGTAACCAAGTGAGATTATTAGCAGGAATTTTAATAGTTGCGATCGCTAGTTTAGGTGTAACAGTTACTTTATTAAGTAATTCGTAATGACGCTCCTTCGTCGCTAACGCTGCGCTAACGTAATTCGTAATTAAACTAAAATTGATATTTATCGTAAATTTAAGGGTTTAAGACTCCTACGTCTATACGTAGCTCAGTTTTAGACGGAGATTTATACCCCGACTGAAACTGTATTTAATGCGCGAATTTTGAATCGGTATTTTCTTCTAAAAATAAATTATCTTTTGAATAAGAATAATTTTTCCATCGAAAGATGCTCGGTTATCTTGAGATATATAAAAAAACGAAGCCATTGATAATTTAGGATTACTATATCTCTATCAAATGTATTAACTTTTTAAGTATTTATGCTATGTGATTAAATATTTGATTATGATTTTAATAGTGGCGATCGCTACCTGATTAATCAAAAATCACCTTAACAGTGATAACCAACATCATGTCCGCCTAATTATTTATAATTCCCGCATCTGTGCAAAAACCAGGAAAACCTCTTTCCCCTGCTCACCTACAGTCTTAATGGACGCGATATAAGCCGCCCACAATCCTCCAGCGACAAGTGCTATAGCTAATATGCTCATTCCTACTATGACTTTGCCCAAACCTAACTTGGAGGACATTGAAATATGCTTACTGTTGGAGGGTGTGTACCAATACTACGGTTATGACTATCGTAATTATGCTCATTCCTCACTCAAGCGCCGGATTCACAACTTTATGCGCTCAGAAGGATTAGCAAATATTTCTGCATTACAAGAGAGATTACTTCACAATCGTACATATTTAGAAAAGTTTTTGCTAAGTCTGACAGTAAATGTCACATCAATGTTTCGAGATCCTAGCTTCTATCAAACCTTCAGAACTCAAGTCGTCCCTTTCTTACAAACCTATCCTTTCATTCGTATTTGGCACGCTGGATGCTCCACAGGAGAAGAAGTCTATTCAATGGCTATTCTATTACAAGAAGAAGGACTTTATCACCGTTGTCGAATATATGCCACTGATACTAACGAGAAAGTACTCCAAAGCGCCAAGAGTGGTATTTTTTCTCTCAAGCTGATGCAGGAATATACTCAACTTTACTTAAAAGCAGGCGGCAAACGGTCTTTCTCAGAATACTACACGGCAGCTTATGATAATGCCATTTTTCGAGCATCCTTGAGAGAAAATATTGTCTTTGCTCAGCATAATCTGGCAACTGACAGTTCTTTTAACGAGTTCAATGTTATCCTTTGCCGTAACGTTTTGATATATTTCAACCATATCCTGCAACAACGGGTTCACGAACTTTTTTTCAACAGTCTTTGCACCTTTGGTATTTTAGGTTTAGGACGACAAGAATCGATTAGATTTACTCCTTATGAGCAACACTTTGAAGAGATAGCCAAAGGAGAGAAACTGTACAAAAAAATTAGATAAATTAATGATATCTTGATATCGCCGAAGCGATCGCCACAATGTGAAGGGCTACAAATTACACCTCAACAAATCTTTCAACAAGCAAAAATTCCCTAATTTAGTCAAAGACGCTACGCGAACGCCCAATGAGTTACGCCATAGACGATAGCGTAGCGAAGCATAAGTCCTTTTTACTGCCAAATATAAATTAGAAGAAACAAAACAATCCAGATAACATCAACGAAGTGCCAAAATAATGAGGTGGCATTGACGCCAAAGTGACCTGATTCGTAGTTCCCCGGAATGAAAGAACGCACTAAGATAATTAACTGCAACAGAATACCTGTGAAAACGTGCAAACCGTGGAAACCTGTTAACAGGTAAAACATGCCACCAAATGTGCCAGAAGTGAAGCCAAAGGCGAGACTATTCCATTCAATTGCTTGTCCAAATAAAAAGTAACTTCCCATCGCCATCGTCGCCAAAAGATAGAGACGAAATCCTGCTAAGTTATGGCGCTGGAGGGCTTTTTCTGCTAGATAAATCACAAAACTACTAGCAACAAGAATGACTGTATTGATTGCAGGTTCTTTAATTTCTAATCGAGAAATACCAGCGGGTAGCCAATTGGGAGTTGTTGTTTTGTAGACAATATATCCTGCAAAAAAACTCAAGAAAATCACGCTTTCAGATAGTAGGAAGACAATGAAGCCAAACATTTTATTGCCTTCTTCGTCGTGACTATGCTCAGCGTTTATGTGGTGTGATTGATTGGGAACAATATAACTTTCCATTGGTGTAGATTTTGAGGTTGAATTTGCAACGCAGAGGAACGCGGAGGATTTCTGCAACTTCCTCGATTCTCTGGTTAGTCTATGGGTGACGTAATTCGTAATTCGTAATTAAGTTTTGTAATGGGGATTTGACCCCAACACAAAACTTACAGGTTATGGAACTGGGTGACTTAAACCCACGGAACTTGTTAATGGTTCGGATTTGCCGTAGCCGTAGGGTTCACTGATAACAGTTGGAATTTCTTCAAAGTTCTCTACCGGAGGTGGGGAAGAAACTAGCCACTCTAGTCCAATTGCCCGCCAAGGGTTAGCAGGGGCTTTCTCACCACTTGTCCAAGCGATTACCATGTTGAAGATGAAAGGCAAGGTGGACATTCCTAAGAGAAATGAACCAAGGCTAGCAATGATATTCCAAAATTCATACTCTGGGGCGTAGGAGGAAACTCGGCGTAGCATTCCTTGCAGTCCCAATGGGTGCATGGGTAAGAAGTTGAGGTTAGTACCGATGAATGATAGCCAGAAGTGCAATTTACCCCAGCCTTCGTAGTACATCCGTCCAGTCATTTTGGGGAACCAGTGGTAGATGGCTGCATACAAGCCCATCGTTACTGTACCGAAGAGGACGTAGTGGAAGTGACCAACTACAAAGTAAGTGTTGTTAACGTGGACATCAACCGGCACGGAGGAAAGCATGATGCCTGTAATGCCGGCGAAGACAAACATGATTAGTCCACCCAAGGCAAACAGCATCGGTGTAGTTAGACGTAGTTTACCGCCCCAAATCGTCGCTACCCAAGCAAATACTTTAATCCCGGTGGGTACAGATACACACATTGTCGTCAGCATAAAAATCATCCGCATCCAGCCTGGTGTACCACTGACGTACATGTGATGCACCCAGACGATACCGCTAACTACTGCAATCAAGAGGGATGATATGGCAACTACTTTGTAACCAAATAGGGGTTTACGAGCATAAACCGGGAAGATTTCTGAGAAAATGCCGAACACGGGTAGAATGATCACGTAAACGGCAGGGTGGGAGTAAAACCAGAAATAATGCTGGAACATGACTGGATTTCCACCTCTGGCGGGGTCGAAGAAGGCTGTACCAACTGTGAGGTCGAGTAGCAGCATCACCGCGCCAGCTGTCAGGGCGGGGAGTCCGAATAATTGGATAATTTGAGCGCTAAAAACTGCCCAAACAAACAGGGGCATCCGGAAGAAGCTCATGCCTGGTGCCCGCATCTTGACGATTGTCGTCACGAAATTGACTGCACCCATAATTGAGGACACACCAGACACTGCTACTGCTAGCAGCCAGAGGACTTGCCCGTTAATCAAGTTGCCTGTGGGATTCTGGAGACTAACCGGTGGATAAGCCCACCAGCCTGCTTGGGCTGGGCCACCAGGAACAAAAAAGCTCCCCATCAAGAGAATCCCAACCACCGGCACCATCCAAAAGGCAACGGCGTTGAGGCGGGGAAATGCCATATCTCGTGCCCCAATCATCAATGGCACTAGATAGTTAGCAAAACCAACCAGTGAAGGAAATGTCCACAAAAACAGCATGATGGTGCCGTGCATGGTGAACATACCGTTATAGACGGTGCGGTCTATAAGATCAGATTCAGGTGTGATTAGTTCTCCGCGAATTACCATCGCGAAGATACCACCAATTAGAAAGAAGAAAAAAGAGGTAACAAGATACTGAATACCAATTACTTTGTGGTCGGTACTAAAGCTGAAGTATCGCTTCCAGTTTCCCGGAGATTCGTGGTGAGGCTGCTCACCGCTGATACTGATGCTGTCGATGGGGATGTTTGTCATATCAATAGGGAATTGGGAGTGGGGAGTGGGGAATGGGGAGTGGGGAATTGGGAATGGGGAATTGGGAATGGGGAATGGGGAGTGGGGAATGGGGAATTTAGTTATTTCTCCCCTAGTTCTCTCGACTTTTGTTATGGATGGTTTAGTTCTACCTATCCCCTGTTCCCTTATGAAGCATTGACTAAAGGAGGTGCTGCGGGTGCAACTGTGGCCCAGCCGGTTTTGACTGTCTGATGGGATGCTTGGGCATATTCGGAGGCGGCTTGATTTTTCGCGGGAGATGGTTTGCGAGTTGCTGCTTGAGCTAGCCATTGGTGATAGTCTTCGGGAGATTCAACGACTACATCAGCTTGCATGGTGGCAAAGTATGTGCCGCTATATTGAGAATCGGTCAGACTATATTGGCCTATACGGATGGGAGTAAATTCAAAGTCTATGGTGTGATTGGGAATAATATCTTGTTTAAGACGGAATGCAGGGATGTAGAAGCCGTGCAATACGTCCTCTGATTTCAATGCTAAACGCACGCGGCGATCGCTTGGTAAATGCAACTCAGTACTGGTAATATCTTTTTCTGGATAATGGAAGACCCAAGCCCATTGTTTGGCAAGTACGTCTATTTTCTCTACGGGGAGGGAAGAGGACGCGGGGAAGGGGGGACGCGGGGAGGGGGGGAAAGAATTCTCCGTGTCTTCCACGGGTGCTGCATAAGCCGATTCCATCCCCATCGGATTATGTAGGTGTACAAGTTCCATGGGGCCTTGAATGCCCATTTGCTCGTAAACTTGGTAGCTGTAGCCTGCAATCCAAAATACTAGCAAAATGGGGATGGCTGTCCAAACAACTTCTAGTGTCACATTACCTTCAATTGGTGGGCCATCGCTGGTGTCGCCTTTTTCGGCTCGATGGAAAATCACAGAATACATCAAAGTACCGGTGACTCCCAAGAAAATGAAAGCACCTAGCGTTACTAGGAAGCTAATCAAATCATCAATCAGCTGCGATTCGGCTGCTGCTTGTGGAGGAAGCCAAAAATAAGCTTGCTTACCTATCCAAATACTAGTGATCGGCAGGGCGATCGCACCTGTAATTAATGTCAAAATGTTTAGGATCTTGCGGATGTTCATGAGAATGGGGAGTGGGGAGTGGGGAGTGGGGAATTACGAATTACGAATTACGTTAGCGACGAAGGAGCGTCATTACGAATTACTACTTCAGTACTGTGTTGGGGTCTTGTCCCATTCGTAGTAAGGTGTCGGCGGTGTTGTGGACGCCAAATTCAGCGGCCATTTGTGCGCCTAGTGTGCCGTGGACATACATGATGAACATGATTGCCATGCCGGTGAGTAAATAACTCCACTGCACTTGTCTGTCGGCGTCTCTGCCCCAAGCGTAGCGTTGCCATCCTCGCCAGATGGTCATGCCAATAATTAAGGCTAGTAAGAAGACTCCTCCAACACCATGCCAAAGCATGGTTTCCATGGCTTGCAGTCCCCAGGCACTTTTGATATCGGCTGGTGGTGCTGCGAGCAGCATTTCGTAAAAGCCTGCTGCAACTGTAAAAAAGGTGATGACGGCTGAGGCTACCATGTTATACCAACCAACATCAAAGAAGTTGTTGCGCTCGACGGTAATGGCTAAAAATTTGAAGACCCATTTTTCAAATGGAAATAGTACACCAGCAATATCAAAAATGATCCCAATGATGAATAAACCAAGGGTGAGGTGAACTAAGTTGGGATGGATGGGAATTGTATAAGGTAGTCCGTTTGGGCCTAGTTGTGCGTTTAATTGGTTGATTAGTTCTGAGTTCATGGCAATATACCATCCTTGATTGCTTCCACAACTGGCACTGTATGTAGTCCATATACCCAAACAAGTTCATCGCCGAGATAGACTTGCAGACCAACTATCAAGACTAAAATTAGTCCTGCTCCAAGATAATAAATCGATAATTTTTGCGGGTTGCGTTTACGAATTACGTAGCGCCAAGCTGTAATCGCAGCGATAATTCCTGACAGCGACCAACCGATGAGTGTGTGCGTATTTAACACTGATTTAGCTAGATCATAAGGTTTAGCTAAACCTGCTTCAAACTGTCCGAAAATAATGGCAACGAAAATGGCGATCGTGGCTACAAACATATTCCACCAACTCACCTCAAATAGACGAGTTCTACCAGTAAAGTAACCAATTACATCGCAGCAAAAGGCAAATAAAATCATCGCAATGACGAAGTGAACAATGATGGGGTGAATTGTATCTGGATAAGGTAAGTTATGGTCGTTCAAAGATGTAAAATACTCAAGCATGATCTTCTCCTAGACATATTTCAGTTATTAGTTATCAGTTATTTGTACTGAGCGGCTTGCCCTGAGCGTAGTCGAAGGGAATCGAAGTATCAGTTATCAGTGGTTTTTGTCCAGGATGAGTCAGGATTTAGAGTACCTTGTTTTTGCAAGTGGTGTGTTGCACTTGAGGCCTAAATCACAATTTATAACTTTGATAACTGTTCACTGTTAACTATTCACTGTTTTAATATCTGCGCGTTCAAACCTGTTTAATCATGTGTCAGAATTTGGTAGCTTAATTTGCTGAACTGGCTGATGTGGCGAATTTTTTTTGATTGCGATTCATTTCCTCGTATCGATAATCTATAACAGCAATTGTTGATGTGGCTAAACTAAATTGCTGTTGTTTATTTGAGTTGCTTTATCTATCTTTTAGCTTAAGTAAATTTTTATGAAAAGTCAAAAGATAAAAAATAAAAGTTTTAAAATTAATTGATTAGCAAAAAAATGATTTTGTTGATGTATCTACTTTGGCATTACTTAAAATATTATTAAATCGAAAATAAATATTTTTATGTTAAATATTGCACATTTGCAAATTATTGATTTGTCATATAAATAACAGAACTTTAGAGGAATTATTACTTTCTTTGTAAAAATTGTGATTTGTTCTTTGTCATTAGTGCCGACAAATGACAAATGACAATCACCAGTGAATATGCAATTTAAAGAGATTAAGATCTGAACTCGCTCAACCCACCCCCTATGGCCTCTAGACAAAGGGAAAGCTGAGGTTTGAGAATAGGAAGGAGTGAGAAATCCAGATTATGAACCAAAAAGTTTCACAAAAATTACAATCTGTGTTCCTGATGATATGAAGGCTAAGCAAGTGAGATTCAAAATTGTGGTGATAGGTACTTCTTTAGGTGGATTATTAGCGCTGAAAAATGTGCTAGAAAATTTAACAGCGGATTTTTCTGTACCGATCGCGATCGTGCAGCACCGTCACAAAGATTCTGACACCACCCTCAAAGCATTACTGCAAGAATCCACTTCCATACCAATACGAGAAGTGGAAGACAAGGACGAGATTCTTCCAGGACACATTTATCTGGCTCCAGCAGATTATCACTTACTGGTTGAATCTGGTTACTTTGCTCTTTCTACAGATGAACCCCTAGCTATCTAATTGGTATTTCAGGGCTTGAGACTCAAGCATAGTAAGAAGTTCCGTATGTTGATCGACCAAAGCTTGTATTGTGCGAACTGGATGACGATGAAGGCGATGTTTTTGTTGGCG
>JAESGP010000168.1_pt1 | contig 22866 bp, 20 predicted proteins | sample 9269741 | NCBI WGS metagenome assembly JAESGP01 (sample SAMN15720684, study PRJNA650882) | algae metagenome | isolation source: Desmonostoc vinosum HA7617-LM4 and co-occurring heterotrophs from cave wall | place: USA: Waikapalae cave, Hawaii | collected 2011-05-27
CCGGGTCCGCGCGCTCCTGCGCCGCGCCAAGCCTACGCACGTCGCCACTTTGCTCGTGGCGGGCGACATCGAGCTCGACCGGGTCAGCCACCGCATCCGCCGGCAGGGCCGCGAGATCCATCTCGGACCGACCGAGTTCAAGCTCCTCGAATTCCTGATGCAGAGCCCCGGCCGGGTCTTCTCCCGCGAGCAGCTCCTCGACGGGGTGTGGGGCCACGACGTCTACATCGACGAGCGCACCGTGGACGTGCATGTCGGCCGCCTGCGCAAGGCGATCAACCGCCCCCGCCAGAGCGACCCGATCCGCACGGTCCGGGGGTCGGGCTACTCGTTCGACGAGATGTTTGCCGACGAGGTCGCTTGACGAGGCCTCCCTCGCCGTCGTTGCCTCTCAACTATGGAACCGTCCCGGCCCCTCGCTAACCGTCGACTGCTACAAGCCATCGAGGTCGCGCTCGCGAGCAGTGACCCCGTCGAGGTTCTGAGCCTCGCCGAGCTTCAAAGGAAGATGGCCGTCCTCTCCCAGGAGAAGCGCTTCCTGACCTTCGCAGCGATGATGCGCGAGGCTGGCTACCTGACCTCGCAGGAGATCGCGACCAAGATCAGGGACCAGCACAGCAACGTCCTGCGTAATCTGCATGCGCTTGTCGCCGAGAGGCTGATGCTCGTTCAGAGGGACGAGGACACCGGAATCTGCCGGTACGCCGTGAATCGCGATCTGACCGGGCAGATCTCCGTCTTCTTCTCGACGCCGCCGAAGCCGGTGCGGGCAAAGCCTACGCGATAAGGGCACAGGGTTCGTTTCGGCAGCCCCTAGCGTCAACGACCCACCTCGATGTGGGTCCAAGCACTTCAGGGCTGTTGAGGACGGCTGGGCCGGAAGACCAGGCCGAGATTGTTCGCCGGCATCGGCACAACCTCGTCGAGCCTCAAGCCGTGCACGAGCGCGACCTCAGAGACGGCTGCGACGTCCCTCACGCCCCACTCCGGGTTCCGAGCCCGCAGATCCCCATCGAAGGCCGCGTTGCTCGGTGAGGTGTGTTGCCCTCCTCGCTTGAACGGCCCGTACAGCAACAGGCAGCCTCCTTTGGGCAGCAGGCGAGCCGCTCCCTTCATGAGGCCGGCGGTCGCTGCCCAGGGCGCGATGTGGATCATGTTGATGGAGACGACCGCGTCGGCTCGCTCCAACGGCCAGGATGCGGCTCCTGCATCGAGGTCGACAGGCGCAAGGAGATTGGGAAGTCCAGCCGTGACAGCATGGGCTGCGATGCTTCGGAGGGCGACGGCATCGTGGTCGCTCGGTTGCCAGGTCATTGAGGGCAGCGCCCGGGCGAAGTGTACCGCGTGCTCGCCCGAGCCACTCGCGATCTCCAGGATCAGGCCGGACGGCAACACGCGTCTCAAGACGTCGAGGATCACGTCTCGATTCCGCGCCACCGCAGGCGCGACCAAGGCATCGCCGTTCGTGTCCCACCCCAGCATTGTTCGACCTTAGACATCAACTCACGGAGGCGGCAGTGGGTCGAAGACACCCCTTTGCGCTACAGGCCCACCTTGGGATCCGAGCTCCGAAGGGCTGCTTGCGGCCCTCGATAGCCATTCAAGTTGCCACCAAGGAAGGGCCGCTCACGAACGCCATAGCTCATCCGATGTGGTCGATCATGTCGAGCACTGGACATTCCGGTGCAGCCTCACCCGAGCACTGCTCGATGGTCCCCGCTAGGAGCCGTTCGAGGCGGGTCAGGTCGGCAATCTTCGCGCGCACCCTGTCGAGGTGGTGCGCCGCGATCCCCTGTACGTCGCGGCAGGACGCCTTGCCGGGCTGACGCAGTTCGAGGAGCGCCCGAACCTCGTCAGGGGTGAAGCCGAGTTCGCGCCCGCGTCGGATGAACGCCAGAGTGCGCACGTGCTCGGTGTCGTAGGACCGGCGTCCCCCCTCGGTGCGGGGGGGAGCAGAGAGCAGACCGACCTTCTCGAAGTACCGGATGTTCTCGACGTTGACGCCCGTCAGCCGCGACAACTCCCCGATGGTGAGGACCCCGCTTCGCGCACCCGTGGTCGCCCCCATGAAGAAGCCCTTGCTCCTGTAGTTGCTACAGGATGCAGGATAGCTCCGGATCACGATGGAGACGAGACATGGCCCTCGATCAGGCACGGCCTGCGCAACTGCCCGCCCATGCACCCTCGCCGGTTGGCGTCGGCAGTGTGGCGGCCCTCGGTGCGATCACGGGCCTCGGTGCCCTCGCGGCATCGTCGTGCTGCGTGCTGCCCATCGTCCTGGGTGGGCTCGGAACCGGAGCCGGGGTCTTCACGATGCTCGGCGTGCTCGCCCCGCTTCGTGTCCCCCTGATGGCGGCAAGCTTCCTTGCCGTGGCCGTCGGCTGGTTCTTCTACGCGCGTCGGCGGCAGTCTGCTTGCGGACCAGATGGGTCATGCACGGTTCCACGCCGGCCGCCCGCAGCCCTGGTGCTTCTCAGCCTCGCGACGGTATTCATCGCCGCCGCTGCAACCTGGGGCTACTTCGAGCCCGCCCTGATCAAGATGCTACGGAGCGCCTGATGCAACTGACCTCGACGCTCACCTGTCCGAAGTGTGGGCATTCCGCGTCGGAGGCGATGCCGACCGATGCCTGCCAGTTCTTCTACGAGTGCACCGGCTGCGGCACCCTGCTGCGCCCGAAGGACGGCGACTGCTGCGTGTACTGCTCGTACGGCGATGTCCCGTGCCCTCCCATTCAGGAAGCTCGGGCACGGAATGAAACGGCGAGTTGCTGCCTTGGCTGAATAGCCGCCCGCAAGGGTCTGCTTACCACCATGCTGGCTTTGCCGGGAGGTGGCTCAGATTTCCGCTTCGGGCCAGGATACAGTTGGTCGTGAGGACTCGCGAAACTCAGCCTCACTCTCTTCGAATACCTCAACGCTGTGGCCCACTGCGCTAGTCAGCACCGGTCGCGGAGCGAGGCCGTGCGCGCCCCGCGACCGATGATGCACGTCAGGCCGGCGGGGCGTAGTCCTGGTTCTTGAAGGAGTTGGACCGCAATCCCGCAGGCGCGTCCGAGATCTTCCGGACGTTGCCCCAGGTCTGCTTGTAGTTCGGGATGATGAACTCGTTCACGCCCGCGGACACGACGTTGCCCTGCACGCCGGCCGGGAATCCGAAGATCATGAAGGTCTGCTTCGGCTTCACCCGGTCCGTCGGGTAGACCATCGCCTGGGTCGATCCGTTGGCGTTGTAGACCTCGACGAGGTCGCCCGCCTTGAGCCCGAGCTCCGAGACGTCCCGCGGGTTCATCTCGATGGAGGGCCAGGGATAGCGGTCCATGACGAAGTCGTTTTCCTGGTCGAGGTAGGCGCTCTGCCAGACGTGGTTGGCCCGCCCGTTGTTGATCAGGAACGGGAAGGCCTTGCTCTCGGCATCCTTGCCCGCTGCCTGCAGCCCCCGCCACTTGGTCTCCAGGAACGTGGCCTTGCCGTCCTTGGAGGTGAACTTGCCGTCGGCGTAGAGGCGCTTGGTGCCGACGATGCGTTCGGTCCCGGTGGTGGGAACCGCCGCGGCGGCCGACTTCGCCCCTTCCTGCTGCACCGGCTCCTTGCCGCGGGCGCCCTCGATGGCGGGACCTTGCACCACCATGCCGGGCGTCTGCCCCGTCGTGGTCTGCTCCCGCGAGCTCCCGACGGCGACCGGTCCCCCTTCGAGGCCGACGGCCGGCTCCTGGAAGCCGTTGGTGCCCATCGCCCGGAGACGGGCGTAGGTGACGAACTCGCCGCCCTTCTCGTGCTGATGGTAGCCGTCCATGAAGGCGTCTTCCTCGGTCTTCCAGTCGAAGCCCTTGAAGCGGTCGGCGATGTCGGCCTTGCCCATCTGCCGGAAGACGCGTTCCAGGTTGTTGGCAAGGCGCGCCGCGATCAGGCAGTCCGGCATGGCCTGGCCCGGCGGGTCCATGTAGCGCTCGGTGAGCCGCATCCGCCGCTCGCCGTTCATCGAGGTCAGGTTCATCTCGCCCGAGGTCGCCGCCGGCAGCCAGACGTGGGCGGCCTGGCCGATCTTCGTCGGGATGATGTCGACGTCGACGGAGAACAGTCCGCCCTTCTTGATCGCGCCCGCGATGGCCGCGACCAGGGCGTCGCGGTCGCCGTACGGCACGCTCGACATCGCGTCCTTCACGAGGTCGGTGCGGCGCTTGTAGACCTGCTTGAACTGCAGGGCGTTGAGCGTCGTCTTGTAATGGTCGCACCCCCAGATGTGGTGGACGCCGCCGCTGCCGTTGATCAGGAGCTGGTCGACGTAGGGCGCGGGCCGGCCGACATGGGCGTCCGACGGCCGGGCGTAGCCTTCCTGGTGACCGCCGAGCCGGACGCATCCGCCGCCGGGGCGGCCGACGTTGCCGGTGGCGAGCGCGAGGTTCACGATCGCCGCGTTGGTGCGGTAGTTGTCGTTGCCCCAGATCAGCCCCTTCTCGTAGGCCATCATGGTGCGGCGGCGGACACCGCCCTCCTTGGGCTGCGCGATCCATTCCGCCGCCTTCCGGATCTGGTCCTCGCTCAGGCCGGTCAGCTCGGCGGCCTCCCTCAAGCTCGTGCGGTTGCCCTCGCGGGCCTTCTCGAACTCCTTCGTCGATGCCTGGATGAAGGCGTTGTCGGTCCAGCCCTTGTCCGCGACGTAGGTGAGCAGGGCGTTCAGGAGCACGAGGTCGGTGCCCGTGTTGATGGGCAGGTGCAGGACGCCGTCGCGCCCGGCCTCGATCTCGCAGGCGTTGACCGTCACGGTCCGGCGCGGGTCGACGATGATGATGCGCCCGGCCGCGTGAGGCTCGCCCGGCAGCAGCTCCTTCTTCTTGTCCAGGGACCCGCCGTTCAGGTTGGGCACCCAGTGGTTCAGGAAGTAGTTCGTCTGCGTCTCAAGGGGATTGGCGCCGACGACCATGATCGTGTCTGCGATCTCCGCGTCCTCGTAGCAGTTGTTGAGCTCGCCCACGCCCATGTCGCGGGTGGCGTGGACCTCGGAGTTGTAGGCCGGGCGGTTGTGGATGCGGATGTTCTTCACCTTCATCGCACCGAAGTAGAGCTTGCCGGTGCCCCAGGTGTTCTCGTAGCCGCCTCCTGCCCCGCCGTGGTCGTAGGCCGAGACGAACAGGCCATCCTCGCCCTGGTCCGCGATAACGGACGCGGTCACCCGGGCCACGAGGTCGAGGGCGTCATCCCAGCTCGTCGGCTGCATCTCGCCGTAGCGCCACACCATCGGGGTGGTCAGGCGCTGCTGCTCGGTGCTGCGAACGGATGAGTAGGTCATCTCGGCCATGCGGGCGCCGCGGACCGAGCCCAGGCCGGAGTTCACCACGCACTTGGTATCGGGCTTGATGACGAGGTGGACGTCGCGCCCGTCCTGCCGGACGACGTTGTACATCGAGGGCGCGTACCAGGCCTCGGCGTTCGGGCCCTGCTGCTGCCGGAGATCCGTCTTGAAGACGTTGCCGGCCGGGTCGGCGGTGCCCTGCTTGTCGATGTCCCAGCTGTAGGCTTTGTAGCCGCAGCCCACGATGCAGTAGTGGCAGACCACGTTGTGGGTTTTGGCATCCGCCGGGATGATGGGGAGCCGGTCGATCTGTCTCTTGTAGGCCATCGCCGATTCCTCCTCAGAGCACGTTCGAGAGACGGCCGTAGATCAGCTCGTCGACGCCCTCGGCATGGACGTCGCCGTTCGCGTCGACGCGCAGCGCGTATTGCGGAAGGTTCTGGGTGGCGTGGCCCCAGGTCTCCTGCCCGCCGGCCTCGCAGTCGAAGACGGAGTAGTGGCCCGGGCAGTTCAGGGTCCGGCGCTCGGCGTTGTAGTGAAGCTGGAAGCCCTTGTGCGGGCACGCCGTGCTGAAGCCGACGATGTCCCTGTCGGGACCCGCACCGCCGGGAACGGCCTTGCCGAGCTTGATCAGGACGCCGGGCGCGTCGCCGTCCGGGTAGGCGACGTCGAAGGGCTCGTTGGGCTTTAGGTCCTTGAGGTTCGCAAGGCGGGTCACCGGATAGGTGACGCGCGCCGTGGGCGTGGCCGCCCTCGCCTGCCCGGGAGCCAGGACGCTCGTGGCCGCGGCGCCGGCCGCCGCGACGCCTGCGCCTGACAGGAACCGTCTGCGGCCGACATCGACCATCAGGTCGCATTTCTTCATGGCGTCGTCCCCTCCTGAAGTTTTGGGAGGGGACCGCACGACGCGTGCCAACGCTTAGACTTGTTCCAACTCGCAGCGGGAAAGCGCTTTTTTATATTCTCCGGCCAAGTCCACGTCCGAGATCACGAACATCGGAGAGCGCGGACGTTCGGAGAGCCTGACCTCAGGCGCCGGGGATTTCCCGGCATTCCGACGGCGCCGAACAAGGCAAGCCGCCCCGCGTCTCGGACAGGAAACAGGCTCGGTCCGCCGCACGTTTGGTCATGCACCATGGAGGCTGAGTCGCACTTTTACGTCGTCGATCAGAACCTGAGGCACAGCCACCGCCTGCGCGACACCATCCGCTGGGGGCCTCGAAGCGCCTTTGTGATGTCGGATGCCGCCTTCAAGGAGAGGGTCGAGCACCGGCTTTGCGAGGGAACCAGGCGTGGCTACCTCGTTTCCTTCGCACCCATTCCCGATAGGAACTTCCGCTCCGCGCCCACGTCGAACTTCTCGCCTACGAGCGCCGGAGCCGGCAGCCGGTCGCGCTGGAGCACCTCATCCCGGTCGCAATGATGGATCATCCTACCTTCCGGTCGCGCGGCTGAGCCTCAGGTACGCCGTGAGCCGCGGCAAGAATACCCGCGGCAGTTCCCTGAGGTGCCGTGAAGCTGGCATATGGGGCATCGCGAGGAGCAAGGCGACGCCGGAACGTGTCCTGCATCCCGACATGTAACGGCAATCGGACCCGGCATCTCGCCGGTATCGCGAACGCGCGCATCCGAGTCCGCGCCAGCTCGACCTTGGAAGCGTTCGACGAGCACTGGCCACGCAGCCAGCGGATGGGCGATGCCGTGTGCAGCATCTTCCAGTGCGCCGACCTGATCGAAATCTGGCTCGACACGGTCGGCAGGGCCCGTCGGACCTGTCCGGTCTTCGTCGGGGTCTACGATGCCGACGGACGCCCAATGGTCCTGCTCCCGCTCGGGATCGAGCGGCATCGAGGCGTCCGGGTCCTGACCTTCCTCGATGGAACCGTGGTCGACTACAATCAGCCCATCATGTTCCCGGCGGCGCACGCCATCGATGCGGCCGCTTGGTCCGAGATCTGGGCTACGATCGTCCGCGCCCTGCCGACTTTTGACGTCGCCATCTTCGACAGGATGCCCGAACGGGTGGGTGCGTTGCCCAATCCTCTCGTGCGTGCGGGATCGGTCCCGCTTCCGCAATCGGGTCACGTCATGAGCCTGGTCGGATCGGGCGCGGACAACGAGGCGCGACTGCCGCATCGGAAGGGCCGCGACCGGCTGAGGCGCCGGCTGTCCGAACGCGGACCCGTCGCCCTCGCGGTCGCCGGGTCCGCGGCGGAAGCGGAGGCGTTCCTGCAGCAGGTCCTCGCGGGCAAGGCGCGTCAGTTCGCGAGGACCCGGGTGCCCGGTTTCGAGCTGCCGGGAAAGCGCGCGTTCTATCTCGCGGCGACGCGGCGCCTGGCATGCCCCGAGACGGTCCATGTCTCGGCCCTGAAGATCGGCGGCGCCGTCATCGCCTGCCACTGGGGCCTGGTTCTAGGAGGCCGGTTCTACCTCATCCTCACGACCTACGATGCGGACTGGAAGCGGTTCTCACCCGGGGCCTTGCACCACGAGGCCCTCATCCGCTGGTGCCACGCCCGCGGTATGTCGGCCTTCGATTTCGGCATCGGCGACGAGGCGTACAAGGGCGACTACTGCGATGCCCGGGTTCCCCTCCACAGGGTCGAGATCGGCCTTTCACGACGCGGACGAATCCACCTCGCCGTCGCGCGCGCGATGGCCTGGATGAGGAACACGTCCGTCTGGGGGTTTCTTCGGCCGCTGAAGTGGATCGTGCTGCGCGCCGTCCGCCGACCGCCGGCGTGACGGGAGTTGATGTCGTTCAGCCCTGGTCCGGCGATGCCATGGCGGGGTCAGGCCCTAGGCGCGTTCGCGGCCGTCTCCCCCAGGGCTTTCGACGGGAAAGGCGAGATCGGCCGGAACGGGGGAGAAACGTGCCGTGCGGATCAAGCCAAAGGCGTACTGCCGCCTGACGCGGACGGTGTAAGGCCGGAAGCCGGCCCTGAAGGCGCCCTTGAGCGAGGCGACGTTGTCCTCGTCGACGAACGCCACGACCGAGCGCGCCCCGACATCGCCAGCGCGCTCCGCCATCATCGCGGTGACGGCCGCCATCACGCCCATGCCGCGGTACCGGGGCGGAGTGTACGCGTTCTCCAGCATCGCCTGGTCCGGGCCGAGGACGGGCAGCGCGCCGCCCCGGCGGATCGCCGCGTCGTAGCCGGCCTCGGTGATCCACTGGACGTGGCAGGGCCGGCCGGAGCTTTCGTCGACGGCAACGAAGCAATGGCTGACGAGGGCGCCCCGCTCGACCATGCGCAGCCTCCAGGCAATATCGGCCCGCTCGTCCGCACCGCTGGCCTCGTCGGCCGGGAAGAGCCAGGTCAGGTCCTCCAGGGCGAACGGCCGCAGGCTCAGGGGCACCCTCGCCATGGGGACAGGGACGGACGCGAGGACGTCGCGCCGAAGTCCGACCGAGACCCTCCTTGCGTGGATTCCTTCCCGCAGCCGCCATCGCATCCTCCGGACGAGGGCGGCGATCCGCCCTTCGGGTTGTTCGAGGCCGGCCCGGGCCGCCCTCTCGTCGCCGGCACGGCCGCTCATCGACGGGCCCTCAGCCGAGACGCGCCGCCCGCAGGCGCAGGGCGTTGCCGATCACGCTGACCGAGGACAGGGCCATGGCGGCCGCGGCGACGACCGGCGACAGCAGGATGCCGAGGAACGGGTAGAGCACGCCCGCCGCCACCGGCACGCCGGCGGCGTTGTAGATGAAGGCGAAGAATAGGTTCTGGCGGATGTTGCCCATCGTGGCGCGCGAGAGCCTTCGTGCCCGCACGATGCCCATCAGGTCGCCCCTCAGCAGGGTGATGCCCGCGCTCTCGATGGCGACGTCCGTGCCCGTTCCCATCGCGATGCCGACATCGGCCGCGGCGAGCGCCGGGGCGTCGTTGACCCCGTCGCCCACCATCGCCACCACTCCGCCTCTCGCCTGATGGATCTTCACGAAGGCGCCCTTCTGGTCCGGCAGGACTTCGGCCTCGACCTCGTCGATGCTCAGCTCGGCCGCGACCGCCCGTGCTGTCGTTCGATTGTCCCCAGTCAGCATCACGACGCGGATACCCTCCGCGCGCAGCGCGGCGAGGGCCTCGGCCGTCGTGGCCTTGACCGGATCGGCGACCGCGATCACGCCGGCCACACGCCCATCCACGCCGACGAAGATCGCGGTGGCCCCGTCGCGCCGGAGATCCTCCGCCGCGGCTTCCAGCTCGGCCGTGACCACGCCTTGGCCGGTGAGGAAGCGAGCGTTGCCGAGCAGCACGCGACGGCCCTCGACTGTGCCCATGGCGCCCTTGCCGGTCGGGGAAACGAAGTCGGCGACCGGCGAGGCCGGCAGGCCCCGGCTCTCGGCATGGGCGACGATGGCGAGTGCAAGCGGATGCTCGCTGGCGCGCTCGACGCTCGCCGACAGGCGCAGGACCTCCTTCTCGGTGTACCCGGGGGCCGGCACGATGCGGGTCACGGCCGGCCGGCCCTCGGTCAGGGTCCCGGTCTTGTCCACGAGGAGCGTCGTGACCTTCTCCAGGCGCTCCAGGGCCTCGGCGTTCTTAATCAGGACGCCGGCTTGGGCTCCCCGTCCAACGCCGACCATGATCGACATCGGAGTCGCAAGGCCCAGGGCGCAGGGACACGCGATGATGAGGACGGCGACCGCGGCCAGGAGGCCGTAGGTCAGGCGGGGCTCCGGGCCGAAGGCGAACCAGGCGGCGAAGGCGAGCACGGCCACGCCGATCACCGCTGGCACGAACCAGCCCGCGACCTGGTCGGCAAGGCGTTGGATCGGCGCCCGGCTGCGCTGCGCCTCGGCGACGAGCTGGACGATGCGGGCCAGCATGGTGTCGCGGCCGACCTTGCGGGCCTCGACGACCAGGGCACCGTTCCGGTTCAGGCTGCCCCCGATGACGTTCGCACCGACGTCCTTGGACACCGGCATGGCCTCGCCCGTGACGAGGGACTCGTCGACGGCGCTGTGGCCCTCGGTCACGATGCCGTCGACGGGGACCTTCTCCCCTGGGCGGACCCGCAGGCGGTCGCCAACCATGATGTCCTCAAGGCGGACCTCGTCGTCGGTGCCGTCCGCATGGAGGCGCCGTGCCGTCTTGGGAGCGAGGTCGAGCAGCGCCCGCAAGGCGCCCCCGGTGCTCTCGCGGGCGCGCAGCTCCAGGACCTGCCCGAGAAGCACGAGCACGGTGATGACGGCGGCCGCCTCGAAGTAGGCCGGAACCGCCCCGTCGTGGCCGCGCAACGCTGCCGGGAACCCACCCGGCAGCAAGGTCGCGACTACGCTGTAGGCCCAGGCCACTCCGGTGCCCATCGCCACGAGGGTGAACATGTTGAGGTTGCGGCTGCGCACCGAGTTCCAGCCGCGCTCGAAGAAGGGCCATCCGGCCCAGAGCACGACCGGCGTGGCCAGAGCGAGCTGGATCCAATTGGAGGTCTGCTGACCCAGGCGGTCGCTGAGGCCGGTGAGGTGCCCGCCCATCTCCAGCGCGAAGACCGGCAGCGTCAGGACAAGCCCGGCCCAGAACCGCCGGGTCATGTCGACGAGCTCCTCGCTCGGTCCGTCGTCCGCGCCGATCAGGGCGGGCTCAAGCCCCATGCCGCAGATCGGGCACGACCCCGGGCCGACCTGGCGGACCTCTGGGTGCATCGGACAGGTGTAGATCGTGCCCTCGGGCACCGGCCCGGCCGGACCCGCCGCGCTCGCCGGATCGAGGTAGCGGACGGGATCGGCCTCGAACTTGGTCCGGCAGCCGTTCGAGCAGAAGTAATAGGGATGGCCGTCGTGCTCGGCGCGATGCTTCGCCGAATGCGGGTCCACGTCCATCCCGCAGACGGGATCCTTGACCGGTCCCCCGTCGTCGACGGGGGCGGCGCCATGGCTGCAACAGGATTGGCCGGCGTGAGCGTGGGCCGATTTATGGTCATGGGCATGCACGGACATCACCGCACCTTTCGTTCCACCTGGGCTTGCGGACCGTCCTGCACCTTCCCATCATGGTAAGGTCAACAGGGGAAAGCACGTTGCCATGAACATCGGCCAGGCAGCCGAGGCCTCGGGGGTCTCGGCCAAGATGATCCGCTACTACGAGAGCATCGGCCTCGTGCCTCGGGCCGACCGGCGCGAGAGCGGCTACCGCGACTACGGCGCCGCCGACCTGCACCGCCTGGGCTTCATCCGGCACGCGCGCGACCTCGGCTTCTCGCTGGAACGCATCAAGGTGCTGCTCGGGCTCTGGAGCGACCCGGGCCGAAGCAACGCCGACGTGAAGGCCATCGCCTCGGCCCACGTCCGGGAACTCGAAGGGCGGGCGCGCCAGCTTCGCGAGATGGCGGACGCCCTGCGGTCCCTCGCCGATGCCTGCGACGGAGACGGACGTCCGGACTGCCCGATCATCGCCAGCCTGGAGACCGGTGCGAACGTTCCGGCCTGCCATGCGAGCCACATCCCGTCGGCGCCGGAACCTCCGGCACCGCGCAGGAGAGCACTTGCGGGCGTTAAGACGGGACCAGTCCGGTCCTACGCTTAACGCCCTGCCAAGGCAGGGCCGCGGCTCGACTGGCGGCTCGCGTCACTTTCGGTTCTTCTTCAGCCAGGCCTCCATCTCGGCGATCTCCTTCTCCTGGTCGGCGATGATCTTCTCGGCCATCGCCTTGGTGGCCGGGTCCTTGGCGTGCTTCAGCGCCACCTTGGACATCTCGACCGCGCCCTTGTGGTGCGGGATCATGTGCGTCCGGAAGTCGACGTCGGCGTTGCCGGTGTAGGGCACGTGCATGTCGTGCATCATCGTCATGTCGGCGGCCTTGAAGTCCTTGGTCGAGGGCGGATCCTTCGGGTCGGGCTTCATGGCCTCGATCATCTTCATCATCTCGGCGTCGTGCGTCGCGCTCGCGTCGCCGGCCATCTTGTGGTCGCCGTGAGAGTGCGTGCCCTGAGCCAGCGCGGGTCCGGCGAGGGCCGTGGCCAGGAGCGCGACGGCGAGGAGCTTGGTGGTCGTCATGGGGGATTCCTTCTTCGAGAACGGTCCGGGGTCAGTTGAACTTGCCGCTGGCGCTGGTGCCGTCGGGCGCCGTCAGCTGCACGGCGCCCTTCGGGTTGGGCTTTATGGCGACGTCCGCCTTGCCGCTGAGCCGACTTCCGTCGGCGGGCGTCAGGGCGACGCGCGCCGGCTTGCCGTCGACGACGAGGATCGCCGTGCCTTTGAAGCCGGCGGCCGGGACTGGCTTGGTGTCGCCGTCGGTCAGGTAGACGTCGATGGTCGCATCCTTGGCGACGAGCTCGACGTGGTACTTGCCGGCGTCGGTGACGCGGCCGCCGTTCGGTCCCGTTCCCACCACCTCATGAGCGTGGACGGGCGTCGCGATGGCCAAGCCGGCGGCAAGCGTGAGCTTCCATGGCATCTTCATGGTCATGGCGGTGGGTTCCTTCCTGTCAGCGGGCGGGCGCGGCGGTGCCGGCGGACGAAGGGGCGCGACCACGGGCGTCTTCGGCGCTCCGGCCGGACCGCGCCGCATCGTGACCGGGCTGGTTCAGGTCGTGGGCGGGACCGCCCGAGGTGCCTCCGCGCGACGGGGTCGGCTGCGTCTGCTGCTCGGCGTTCGCGTTGCCCTGGTCGGTGGCAAGGGCCGGCGCGGCCAGGCCGAGGAGGACGAGGGCGGCGGTGGCTGTCAGGGTCTTCATGGGAAGTCTCCAGGTCGTGGGGTGGGCAGGCCGGGATGGCCTGCCCTGGTTGGTTTCGGTTCGGGGGTCGCTCAGAACGCTTCCACGGGACGCGCCTTGGCGCCATCCGTCGAAGGGGCCTGAACCTGGGTGGCGCGCAGGCGCTCAAGGGGTTTGCGGCCGTACCTGAGGAACAGGACGGGCGTCAGGAACGTGTCGAGGAGGGTGGCGCTGATCAGGCCGCCGAAGATCGTCACCGCGACCGGGTGCAGGATCTCCTTGCCCGGCGTGGCGGCGTCGATCAGCAGCGGCACCAAGGCGACGCCGGCCGAGAGGGCCGTCATCAGCACGGGCGTCAGCCGCTCCAGGCTGCCGCGCACCACGAGGTCGCGCCCGAACGGGAGCCCCTCGTGCAGCGACAGGTTCAGGTAGTGGCTGATCTTGAGGATGCCGTTGCGGGCGCTGATGCCCGTCAGCGTGATGAACCCGATCATCGAGGCCACCGAGAGCGGCTGGCCCACGAGCCAGAGGGCGAGCACGCTGCCGATGAGGGCGAGCGGCACGTTGCCCATGATGATCAGCGCCAGCACGGCCGAGCGGTATCGGCTGTAGAGGATGGCGAAGACCAGGATCAGCGAGATGCCCGACAGGGCCGCGATGGTGCGGCTCGCCTCCTCCTGCGCCTGGAACGTACCCTCCAGGCTGGCGAAGAAGCCGGGTGGGAGCTTCGCGTCCGCGATCTCCTTGCGGATGGCCGCCACGATGGTGGCCATGTCGCCGTCGCCGTTGGTGTTGGCCTGCACCACGAGGCGGCGCCGGCCGTTCTCGCGCAGGATCTGGTTGGGTCCGTCCGTCTCCCGGATGTCGGCGATCTGGCGCGCCGGGACCCGGCCCGAGGGCGTCTCGACCAGGAGGTCCTTGAGGCCTTGCGTCGTGCGCTGCCGCTCCGGCAGGCGCAGGAGCACGTCGAATCGCTTGTAGCCGTCGGCAACGGTCGAGACGACGCGGCCGTTGGAGAGGCGGCTAATCTGCTCGACGACGGCCGAGGGCTGGACGCCGTAGAGGGCGGCCCGGGTGTAGTCGACCCGGATCTCCAGCTGCGGGATGCGGACCTGCTTCTCCACCTGCAGGTCGACGAGGCCGGGGATCCTCGACATCCGGTCCCGCAGGTCGTTGGCGACACCCCGCAAGGCATCGAGGTCCTCGCCGAAGATCTTCAGGGCGATCTCGGCCCGGACGCCGGACAGCATGTGGTCGAGCCGGTGCGAGATCGGCTGGCCGACATTCACCGACAGGGGTAGCACCGCCAGGCGGCGGCGGATGTCGGCGACGACCTCGTCCTTGGGGCGCCCGCCGGCCTTGAGCTCGACCTCGATCTCCGAGGAGTGGACCCCCTCGGCATGCTCGTCGAGCTCGGCCCGGCCGGTGCGACGCCCGACCGCCGCGACCTCGGGGACCTGGAGCAGCAGGTTCTCGGCGATGAGGCCGACCCGATTGCTCTCGGACAGCGAAATGCCCGGGTTGAAGGTGGTGTTGATGGTGAAGGAGCCCTCGTTGAAGGGCGGCAGGAAGGCGCGCGGCAGGTTCCAGGCGGCGATGCCCGCCGCCACGACGGCCACCGTCACCGTGGTTATGAGCAGCCGCTGGTGCCGGAAGGCGACGCCGAGGAGCCGGGCGTTGCCCCGCTTGAGCCAGCGCAGCAGGGCGCTGTCGTGCTCGGCCAGGCTCTTGAGGCCGGGCAGCAGGTAGTAGGCCAGCACCGGCGTCAGCGTGACGGACACCAGGAGGCTTGCCAGGATCGAGATGATGTAGGCCTGCCCCAGCGGCGCGAAGAGCCTGCCCTCGATGCCGGACAGCGCGAACAGGGGCACGAACACCAGGACGATGATGGCCGTGGCGTAGACGATGCCGGAGCGCACCTCGGACGATGCCGAGACGACCACGTCGAAGGTGGAGCGCGGCGAGCCGGCCGCCCGGTTCTCGCCGAGCCGCCGGAAGATGTTCTCGACGTCGACCACCGCGTCGTCGACGAGCTCGCCGATGGCGATGGCGAGGCCGCCCAGCGTCATCGTGTTGATGGACAGGCCCGCGAGGTGGAACGCCACCGCCGTGGCGAGGATCGAGACCGGGATGGCACTGAGCGAGATCGCGGTGGTGCGCACGTTCAGGAGGAACGCAAAAAGCACGATGGCCACGACCACGACGGCCTCGACGAGCACCCGCTCGACGTTGCTGATCGAGGTCTCGATGAAGTTGGCCTGCCGGAACAGGATCTGGTCGGCCTTGATGCCGTTCGGCAGGCTGGCCGTGACCTCCTTGAGGGCGGTCTCGATCTCCCGGGTCAGCTTGACCGTGTCGACGGCCGGCTGCTTCTCGACGGAGACGACGACCGCCGGCTTGCCCATGTAGCCGCCGTCGCCGCGCTTCACGCGTGGGGAGAAGGAGACCTCCGCCACCTGCCGCAGGTGCACGGGCGTGTCGCCGGGCGTGGCCACCACGACACTGCGCAGGTCGTCCAGACTCATGGTCCGGCCGATGTTCCGGATCAGGTACTCGCGGGAATACTGGTCGGTGAAGCCGCCGCCGGCATTGGTGCCGAACTGCGCGAGGGCCCCTTCGAGCTGGGCGTTGGTGACGCCGAGCGCGCGCATCGCCGCGACGTTCGGGCTGACCCGGAACTGGCGCACCTCGCCGCCGATGGGGATGACCTGGGCAACGCCCGGGATGGTGAGGAGGCGGGGACGCAGGACGAAGTCGGCGGCCTCGCGCACCTCCATCGGGCTGGCGACGTCGCTGGTCACCGCCACCAGCAGGATTTGCCCCATGATGGAGGAGATCGGCCCCATCTGCGGGACGACGTTGGCCGGCAGCTGATCGCGCACCAGGGACAGGCGTTCGCCGACCTGCTGGCGGTTCCGGTAGATGTCCGTGCCCCAGTCGAACTCGACGTAGACGATGGACAGGCCCACGCCCGAGACGGAACGCACCCGGGTCACGCCGGGCAGCCCGTTCATGCGGGTCTCGATGGGGTAGGTGACGAGCTGCTCGACCTCGGGCGGCGCGAACCCCTCCGCCTCGGTCATGATGGTGACCGTCGGCTTGTTCAGGTCGGGGAAGACGTCGACCGGCAGCCGGGTGGCCGTGAAGGCCCCGTAGAGGACCAGCACGCCGGCGATGGCCAGCACCAGAAGTCGGTTGCGCAGGGACTGGGTGACGAGGAAGTTGAACATGGCGGCGCCTCCTCACCGGACCTGATCGAGGAGCTCGGCGCCCTCGGTCACGATGCGCTTGCCCGTGCCCACCCCCTCGGCGACGAGCACGCGGGTGCCGTCGAGCGGCTCGACCCGCACCTGCCGGGCCTCGAACCGTTCGGCCGAGACGTGCTCGTAGACGATGGCCTGCCCGTTGCCGGAGCGGACGACCGCGGCGCGCGGGAGGGCGAGACCGGTCTGCTCCGCGTCGGTGCCGGCCAGCACCGTGACGAACTGGCCGACCCGCAGGCCCGAGGTGTCGCCTTGGACCGCGAACTGCACCGGGATGGCCTGGTTGCGGTCGGCGAGCCCCGCGCCCTGGTAGATCAGGGTGAGGGTGCGGCTGTCGGCGAAGCGGGCAGTCGCGTTCTCCGCCGGCGTCAGGGCATCGAAGCTCAGGGCCTCGACCCAAAGGCGAGAGGGATCGACGATCTGGAAGACCATCGCGCCGGCCGCCGCCATCTGGCCCGCGACGGCCGAGGCCTGCGCGATCACCCCGTCGACGGGCGCCGTGAGGGCCTCCGGTTGCTGTCGGTTGGTGTCGAGCGCCTTGCGACGGTCCTGGAGTCCCTTCAGTTCCGAGAGGGCGTCGTCGAGCTGCGTCTGGGCGACGGCGCCGGTGGTCGCAAGCTTGCGGAAGCGGTCGACCCGGCGCTCGACGATGTCGATCTGCTGGTCGAGCTCACCCTGGCGCTGGCGCATGTCCGAGACGTCGATGGCCTGGACCGGCGGCGTGACGTAGGCGAGCACGTCGCCCCGCTTCACCGTGGTGCCGAGCCGCGGAAACCGCCCGGAGGACGGGGGCGACAGTCGGCCTCCCACGGAGGATTGCACGACGCCGCTCGCGTTCGGGTCCGGGATGACGCGACCCGGCAGCTCGACCGCCCTGTGGAAGGTCGCCGTCTCGGTCATCGTGGTGCGCAGGACGAGCAGGCGCTGGGTCGGCTTCGGCACGAAGACCGAGCCGTCCGGCAGCCGCTGGGCGAGGTCGGACGAGGGCTCGGTGGGCGCGATCAGGGCGGCGCCCTGGACCGGCGCCGAGGCCGGGGCCGGTTTGCCGTGATCCTCGTCGCCGTGCGCGAAGGCCGCCGTGCCGAGCGTCAGCGTGATCGCGACCGCGATCAGGGCGACGGCCGGCACGCTGCGCCGTCCGCGTGCCGCAACCGTCGCGAGCACCCCGAGGAGGAAGGCTCCGGCCGCCGTCGCCACCAGGACGGGATCCTTGGCCGCGAGACGATGCCTCAGGTCGGCAAGGACGGTGGTCGCGGTGGTCATGACCGACTGCGCGGCCTTCGACGCGGCTGGGTCGGCAACCGAGGCGGATGCCTTCGGGGCCGGCACGTTCACCGAGACGGTGAGAACGTCGACCACATCGCCCGCGGACACGGTGACGAGCAGGTCGTGGGTGCCGGGCTTCGCCATCCAGGGGACGGGAAGCACGTAGGCCGCATCCGCCGTCTCGGCGGCTCTCCTCTGCCCCTCGGGCGTCTCGACCTCGACGACGGCGCCGCGCACGGGCTCGTTCGTCCGGAACCGATCCAGATAGAGAGTCAGCCTGCCTTCCCGTGGGATGGCGGTCAGTTCGAAGGCGTCGGAGACGGCTTCGCCGCGAGGGGCGATGGTATTCGAGACCGGCGGGGGCGGCGCTCCGTGGTCGTGCCCCTCATGGGCGCGAGCGGGAGCGGCCAGCAGGCCGGCAGCCAGCAGCATCGCCCCGAAGGCGGCTGCAAATCGAGATGACATGGAAGGACATCCTCACGTTCGAACACGGGACGCTCGTCCGCGGCGTGCGGACGGAATCCGGGCGTCGCGCGCCTCGGGCGCGCCGTTCGTTACGCGAGGGGTCTTGGGGGCTTGGGCAGGGCCTCGGGGCCGATGCCCGAGACGACGGCGACATTGCTCGGGACGAGCTTGACATGTCCGAAGGCGCGCGCTGGCAGCGACGACGGTCCGGACAGGATGCCCGACCCATGGCACGCCATGGTTCCACAGCAGGAGCCCCGGCACGCACCTGGGCAGCAACCCTTACCGGCCGCTCCGGCCTTGATGGAGCCCGTCGCAGCCCCGGCCTCCACGCCCCAATCGGCGGACGCAAGCGGTCTACCGAGGCTGGAATCGCCAAAGGTCGGGACGGTCGATGCCGGCTCGATCGACGGCAGGATGGCCTGATCCGCCGGGGCTATGGGGGCCTGCATGACCGTTTCGTACGATACGACATGAACCTCGATCGTCGCGGGTTCATGGTGGGCATGGCCCTCGTGAGCCTGGGCGACGGACGGCGCAGCGTAGGCGATGATCATCGCGATCATCGCCGCCGCCAAGCGCACCATCTGCCGGCCGTAGGTCATGGTTGTTTCGTTACACCTTCATCGGGCTCCTGGATACACCAGGGTCCGTCAATGGGAATGAGGGACGACAGCTTTGGTTTCCGTGGCCTTAAGTCATTGGCTAACGCGGGCGGTTACCTTGGCGGCGTGGCCTGCAGCGCGAAGTGCATCGGCGAAGCGCTCCGCCGCGATGTCGGTTCCCGGTGCTGTGTCCGCCGAGCCGGTTTCGAGGCGGATCTGGACCCGTGTGGTCGGTCAGGGCCGAAAGCCGGCATCGTGACGGACCTGGCGCAGGCATCGCTATCCGTCTTCTCGGCCTGGAACTCAGTCATGACGGCGCTCCAAATCCAAGTTGGCTAACGCGTAGGTGGAGCTTCCCACCCTGGGAGGGTCAAGTGGCTCATGATCAGTTTCGATTGGTCATGGCCCAAATTTCTGCTGTGCCGTCTGGGCGAACCCCACCCGCTTCGAGCGACTGCGGAACAGGAGGGGAGCGCTGTGCCTGGTCGCCCCGACTTGGGCTGAGTTGCATCGATGCGCCCCAGCGAGGCGGCACGACAGGCGCGGGTCGGGCGTGACGGTCCGTACGGCTTGACGCCCGCCGCAGCCGGACCTCAGTCACGTCCGTCGCCGGCGGCCGCGAGCACCTTTCGACGGCTCGTCTCCCCGGCCTCCTTCCGAGCACTCGCCGTGACGGTGGCTGGTTTCGCCACGCCTGGCTTCGCCGTCGCGGGCTTTGCCGCGGCGCCCCCAGTCACCGAGAGCGTTTCCCGGGTCGGCACGACCATCGCGATCTCACGCGGTCCGGCGGCCAAAGCCTCGGGCCGGCTCACGTCGCCCAAGGCGGATGCCTGCGGCGAACGGCCCTCCAGGACAGCAAAGGTGCTCGGCGCCCCCGCCGTACTGGCCATCATCACCTCGCGGAACGCCTGGTGCTGACCACCATCCTCGTAGACGAGCCTGATGGCGGGCGTGCCCTTGGCGACGAGGGCCGCGACCGCGCGCTCGTCGTCGGCCTGCTTTCGCGCGACGTCGGCCGAGGCATCGCGGCCCGACGTCGGCGTGAAGGCGTACCGGCCAGCGGAAACGGCGATGACGGGTTCCGAACCGGTCACCTCGAACTGGTCGGAGCCTTCCTTCAGGTTCCTCCAGAACGCCATGTGCGGGTCCTGGCGGTGCCGGGCGAGGTTCTCGGCGGTCATGCGGAAGGGGTAGGACTGGAACTGGAAGGCGCGTTGGCCGCCGGCGAAGGCCTCACGGGCGACGGCGTAGATCTCCGAGATCGCCTCGTCCGTCATGGCGAAGCAGCCGCGCGACGAGCAGGAGCCATGCACCATCAGGTGCGATCCGGTTCGGCCGAGAGATTTGTCGTAGGCGTTCGGGTAGCCGAGGTCGAACGAGAGGTAGAGGCTCGAATTCGGGTTCATCGCCGCCGGCGTGACCGCGTAGAAGCCTTCCGGTGCCTGCCGGTCGCCCTCGCGCGTCTTGGGCCCGAGCTGCCCCGACCACCGGCACATCGGATAGGTCTTCAGGAGCGCGTAACGGCCGTCGGCGCCCCGCTTCCAGAGCTCGACCTCGGACTCCTTCTTGTAGGCGCGCATCAGGATCGGATCGCTCGCCGAGACGCCCTTCGTTGCCATCAGGGCCAGCGCGGCCGGCGGAATCGGCGCGAGGTGCTTGGTCGAGGTCGCGTATTGCCCGTCCTGGCAGGACGCGAGCGCCAGTCCCAGGGCGAGGACCAAAGCCAGTCGTTTCAGCATGCCATCCTCGCGTCGCGTCGCCGGGCTCGTCGCCCTGAAATCTGTCCCGGGAGCCCGCCGCCCCCGTCGTGCGATCCGGCCGTTAAGCCGATGGATCGTCCTGGCGGGGCGGCAGGGTCATCGTTGCGCGTCCCGCGAGGCATCCGGGTCCCGCCGCAGGGACACGACCGCATCGAGGACGAGCAGGACCACCCCGGAGGAAATCCAGAAATCCGCCAGGTTGAAGGCGAACCAGTGGATCCCGGCCGTGTGCAGGTCGAGGAAGTCGGTCACGGACCCGTCGACGAACCTGTCGACGAGGTTGCCCAGGGCACCCCCGGTGATCAGGGCCAGGCCGAGGCGTTGCAGCGGTGCCGTCGTCCGGACGGCCAAGACTGCGACGAGAGTGGTTAAGGCCGCCTGAACCGCGAGGAGCGCGGCCAGGGACGCCGGGGTCCCCGCCTGGAACATGCTGAAGCTGATGCCCCGGTTGAAGTGGAGGGCGAGGTCGATGAACGGGATCACGCCCCTGACGTCGCCTTCGTCGAGCCGGTCGACGGCCAGCGATTTCGTCCACAGGTCGAGGGCGGCCGCGCCCGCCGCCACCGCGGCGAGCGCCGGGATCGATGCGACGCCCCTCACGCGAAGTCCCCGTCCACGGCCCGCACGGGCTTCCGGCTCGGCATCGTCATGCCCTCAGGAGCCGAAGGGCGTTGGCGGTCACCAGGATCGTGGCGCCGGTATCCGCCAGGATCGCGGGCCACAGGCCCGTGATCCCCGCCAGCGTCGTGACCAGGAACACCGCCTTCAGCCCGAGCGCGATGGCGACGTTCTGGTGGATGTTGCCGAGCGTCGCGCGGGACAGTGCGACCAGGGCGGCGACGTCGGCCACCCGTTCGTTGAGCACCGCCGCGTCGGCCGTCTCCAGGGCCGCGTCGGTGCCGCCTCCCATCGCGATCCCGACGCTGGCCGCCGCGAGCGCGGGCGCGTCGTTGATGCCGTCGCCCACCATGGCGACGGGCCCGACGATCTTGAGGGCCGCGATCTCCGCGAGCTTGTCCTCGGGCATCAGCTCGGCCCGCACGTCGAGGCCGAGCCCGCCCGCGACCGCCTGCCCGGTTCGCCGATTGTCCCCGGTCAGCATCACGCAGTCCACGCCCATGGCGCGCAGGGCCGCGATGCCGGCCGCCGCATCGGGCCGGGGCTCGTCGCGGACGGCGATGGCGCCCATCGCCACTCCGTCGCGCACGATGATCACCACCGTCTTGCCCGATGCCTCCAGCTCGCCCACGAGACGGTCGGAGGCGTCGTCGAGACCGGCGATCTGCCGGGCGTATGTCGGGGAGGCGACGACCACCTCCCGACCCATGACCGTCGCCTGGACCGCCTTGCCCGGAACGGCCCTGGCGTCCCGTACCGGCCGGGGCGGGATCCCCTCGGCGCCCGCACGGTCGAGGATGGCCCGGGCGATGGGGTGGCTCGACCCGGCCTCGACCGCGGCCGCGAGCCCGAGGAGGGCGCGCTCGTTCGCATCGGGGGCAAGCGGGATGATGTCGGTCACGCGCGGCTGGCCGGCCGTCAGCGTGCCGGTCTTGTCGAAGGCGACCGTGCGCACCCGGCCAATGGTCTCAAGCGCCGCGCCGCCCTTGACGAGGAGGCCGCGCCGCGCGCCCGCGGCGAGGCCCGAGGCGATGGCGGCCGGCGTCGAGAGCACGAGCGCGCAGGGACAGGCGATCAGCAGGAGGGCGAGGCCGCGATAGATCCAGGTCGCCCACTCGCCGTCGAGGAACAGCGGCGGCACCACGGCCACCAGGATCGAGAACGCGAACGCGATGGGCGTGTAGATCGCGCTGAAGCGGTCGATGAAGCGGGCCGTGGGCGATTTCGAGGCCTGCGCTTCCTCGACCAGGTGCAGGATGCGAGCGATGGTGTTGTCGGAGGCCTCGCGGGTGACGCGCACCTGCAGGGCGCCGTCGGCGTTCACGCTGCCGGCGTAGACGGCGTCGCCGGTCCCCTTCGCCTTCGGCACCGATTCGCCCGTGATGGGGGACTCGTCGAGGCTTGAGGACCCGTCCGTCACCGTCCCGTCGGCCGGCACGCGGTCGCCCGGGCGCACGACGATGGTCTGGCCGATGCGAAGGGAGGCGGCGGGCACCTCCCGCACCGATCCGTCGGCCTCGTCGACGAGGCGGGCCGTCTTCGGCACGAGCGCGACGAGGCTGCGGATGCCCGCCCTGGCCCGTCCCGCCGCGACGACCTCCAGCATCTCGCCGACCGTGAAGAGCAGGACCACGACGGCCGCTTCCTCGGCCGCGTGGATCGCGAGCGCCCCGACGGTGGCCACCGACATCAGCATCTCGATGGAGAAGGGCGAGCCGTTGCGTGCCGCGGCAAGCGCGCGCCGTCCGTAGTAGGCAAGCCCGAGAAGGGCGCCCGGCCAGTACGCGAACTCGCCCGCGACATCGGGAAAGGCGCGGTCGAACAGGAACCCGCAGGCGAAGAGGACGCCGATGGCGATGCCGAGAAGGGCCTTGGGAGTTCGCCAGAACGGAGCGTCGACGTCCTCGGCATCGCCGTTGGCCGGAGGAGCGTCGAGGCCGGCC
>JAESGP010000169.1_pt1 | contig 22857 bp, 31 predicted proteins | sample 9269741 | NCBI WGS metagenome assembly JAESGP01 (sample SAMN15720684, study PRJNA650882) | algae metagenome | isolation source: Desmonostoc vinosum HA7617-LM4 and co-occurring heterotrophs from cave wall | place: USA: Waikapalae cave, Hawaii | collected 2011-05-27
CGGGTTGTCGTCGACGACGCCTGTCTTGGGGGGCGTTCGTTGGCGACGAAAGCCGGCCCCGGTGCGCGACCCGGGGCCGGCGCCCCCGCCGGCCCGGAGGTGCTTCTCTTGGGCCGCTGCACCAACGACGATGGCGTTGGTGGAGCTCCGTCGGTCGCCTTTTCGTGGTGGGGGTGGGCCGACGCGGGCCCAGGCGTTACCATCACGCCTGGGCCCATTCCCTTACATTGAGACCGCCAGGCGCTTCTAATCACCAACCGCGTCACCCGGCTTCTGGTTTCTCGCTGACGGCACGCATGATCTCGATACCGTAGGGTGGAGCTTGGTACGAACCGTCCCTGCCAGCCAGACAACGGAGCGCGATCAAATGCTCAAGTGAAACTTGGATCGCATTCCCTCTCTCCGGAGCGAGCGCAGCCTGAATGTCGCCGAAGGAGAACTGTGGTTTTGATGGACCTCTGTTCGTCGCGAACCGCATAACCCGAACATCGATCGGCTGCCACTTCTTCACGGTCTCAACGAACTCGGGCCTTACGTGATCGTGGAATGCTGGATCCATTGCGTTCGCCGCCAATGCGGCAAAGAGGTCCTGCAACTCTTCTCGAGGATCTCGTATGGCGGCTTCGAGCAGTGGTGCCGCTAGATCTTCGGGCACCTCGCGCTTATCCTCGAGGTTCCTTTCGTCGATGATCCGCCGGGTTTTCCTCGCGAACTTGTCGGCATTTCTTTTGCGATACTCGCCGACCCGGTCGCCGATAATGATATTGTAGATGTCCGCAATCGCGGGCGACGCCTTGTCCAGAAGATCGGCCACTTTGCCAATGGCTTTGGCGCTCTCCTCGGCAGCTTTCTCATACGGCAGGTCGGGACGCTTCTCACTCATACGATGATGCCCTCCTTTAAGCGAACAGATCGTTGCCGGCCTGCTCAATGCGGACGTAGGTCCCGCTTTCGTGCATCGACAGCCAGCCGCGCTCGATGGCGAACGCGATGCCTGCCGCGTGCTCGGCCGCCGTCGCCTTGTCGCCAAACAGGAACGGCGCGTTGATCTTCTCGATATAGATGCGGCCGTCTTGTTTCGGCTCGAAGGCGCGGGCGTGCTCCATCAGCCGGCGCGCGGCCTTCTCGGGATCGGCATAGGGTCGATCGGTCGTCATCTTCATTTCAGTCGCCTCGGGATCGGTTGGTTTGCATCGCGCAGTCGGTACTTCATCTCGGTCCAGTCCCGCTGCGCTCGCCACTCGTCGAAATCGGCGGTGGTGCGCGTCGATAGGAACACGCGCCACGCCCTCTCGAATGCAGCGCGCGCTTGCTCGAATGTGTCGGTGGAGCCGCCCTTGATCTCTCCCGGGCCCGAGCCGGGATAAAATCCAGCCGACCACTTCCACTGCACAATCGCGTTCGGCGTTCCCGCGGCCTTCGCGATAGAGCCGGCGCGGATATCGCCGGCATAGATCATCCACGCGTCCTTGCGGTCGGGATCAGGTCGGCGGGTTAGCGGAGTTGTGTCGTTGATCATGGGCCCATCTAAGCGAGCCGTTCGGCTCAGGGCAAATAGCCGATTACTGGTGTCTCCAAGGTGCCGAAACCTACCGTATAATGGTTGTGGAAAACGGAGGCCGATCCTAGATCAGCGGCATGCCCAGATCGCCCTTCGCTCCCTGCATCCCAACGCGCGGCACCAAGGTGCCGCACCGGCCCGAGTGGTTTCACGAAATTAAGCACGACGGTTATCGCCTGATCGTCCGGCGCGAGGGCAAGCGGGTGCGGCTGTTCACTCGCAATGGTTACGATTGGAGTGACCGCTATCCGCTGATCGTCGAAGCCGCGCTCCGGCATCGATCGACATCGTTTGTCCTGGACGGGGAGGCGGTGCTGCTGGGGGTCGACGGCATTTCCGACTTCGACGGTCTCCACTCCCGGCGGCACAACGAGGCGGTCCAGTTCTACGCCTTCGATATGCTCGTTTCCGATGGTGACGATATCCGCGGGCTCCCGCTGTCGATGCGCAAGGCGAACCTGGCGCGCCTCCTGGCGCGCAGGGTCGACGGCATCCTGCTCAACGATTTCGAGCGCGGCGAGATCGGCCCTGACCTGTTTCGGCACGCTTGCCTGATGGGGCTCGAGGGAATGGTCTCGAAGCGCTCCGATAGTCGGTACCGCGCCGGCCGGACGTCCGACTGGATCAAGGTCAAGAACCCGAATTCGCCGGCGATGACGCGGGCCAAGGATGCGTTTTCCTGATCGTCGGCCGGGGCTCAGCCGATGGGGGGCGTAGCTTTTGGCGTCGCGGCGATTGCGCTTCGCAGGTCACCTGACGCTTTCTTCCTCGTGCGAGAGAACCGATACATCTTGTCGACGACAAAGCTGGCCTGTCGGCTGATGTCGCGCGCGGTCCACGCATATCCTTCCGGGGTTCCGAGTTAGGAAACCATTCACCCAGTTTTGGTAAGGTTCAAGGACGACGGGCCCTGGCCGCGTTTCGTTTTGAAGATCCTGGTCCCCTCAAAATAGGAAGTGTCCACTCGCGGTTCGAGGAGGATTTTTCGTGCCATTTGAGATTGTGGGTTCGATCGACGACTGCATTTTGTCGGCACATGCCGAGACCGCAAAGGAAGCGTTTGCGAAGGCGGTCGAGTGGCAGGTAGTGAACGGCGTTCGCGGAGTTTCGATCAGCGACGGCCGGCGGAGTTTTACAGTCGCCGAATTTTCCTGGACGATGGCTTCCGCGGAGATCGCCGACACGGTGCGGCAAGGACAGATGGCTCCGGCGCCTTCGAACTGATCGCCGCGCGCCGCGCTTGCTAAAAAGCTCCTCGCTGGCGGATCGCTCCAGCATGGGAAAAGTCACCTTCCGTGCAGACGGCCCGATGACCGGAATGGCCCCCCGGACCCTGCACGTCTCTCTAACCGAGACATGCTTGATCCACGAATTAAGGATCAGCAATCACTTCGAGCGGCTCGACTGAGACCCGCGGTTAGGCAACGCGTCTATTTGTCAGACAGCAGCCGGAGGAAACGGGCAACATCGGCGATCGTGAAGGCTCGACGACGTCTATTCTCGCCCGCGGCTTCGATACGACCGACCAGGTCGCCCGCCTTGATGTGCTTGATGATCGTCGCGCGGTCCATCCGAATTAGTTCGGCCAACTCCCGAACGCCGATGGTGGCGCGCCCGGCGAAGGCCGCCTCGAGCGTGCGCGCGACTTCCGCGAAGAGCGTCGCTGGCGGAATTGTGGTCGTCATCTCGAGCTGTTGGGAACGGCTGCTGCGGTATGGCCGATTTGATTTTCACCGAGCTGTGTTGCCGGCTGTACGAGCACCCAGGCCGCAGCCACGCACATACAGAGGAACCAAACGATTGCCACCCACAAGATCAGGTCGTCTTTCATTGGAAAAGAGGTTTCCGCGCGTTCCGGGCGCATCCCATAGTCCAACGCGCCCGATCCGACCTTGTGAATTGTCGCCAGAGAATTGTGATTTCGCGCCAGCCGCCCTTAAATTTTGGCAAGGTTGGAGACGCCTGTTGATGTGGCAACGCGCAGTTGCCGCAGCTGGCGGGCCACGGCCGCCTGGTCGCCGCTGCAGCGGTGTGCGAGGGCCGCGAGGCGGCTGGCGTCGCCGGCCATGCAGCAGATGGAGATGACCTCGGACGAGGCCTCGGTGTCGACGGTCTCCCGCACCGTGACCTCGCCGTCCGCGCCGATCTCGATCGCGGCGATGCCGGAAAACTGCAGGTAGCGACGAGAGCGCTTCGGGAGGTCATAAAGGTTCCCCTCGGCGAAAGAAGCCTTGGCAACAAATTCTCCCTTTGACGGTTCTAGCTCAAACCGAGAGGGCAAAGCGATGCCAAGGTATTATTTCGACCTCTGCGATGATGGGGAATTCGTTCCCGATGAGGAAGGGATGGAACTGCGAACACTGCAACGAGCGCAGGAAGAGGCCGCCCGATCACTTGCTGATTTGGTTCGGGACACCGTCTTGAAGGATGATAGCTGAGCCCGGGCATCAGATGGCGATCGAGGTTCGCGACGATAGGGGGCCGGTGCTGCAGCTCAGGTTCAGCTTTGAGCTTCACCGCGTCATGAATTGAGCGGGGTCGTGCCGGAGGCGCTTCTGCGCCACAGCAGCACGCCGGTGCCGCGGACCTCGGCGTCGCCAGGTGTGTCGGGCACGATCGCGGTAAGGCTTACATGCCGGCCTACGATCGCTTCCAACGTGCGCTGCCACATCGGAGAGAGGGCCAGATAGTCACCGAGCGCCCAGTCGTGGCCGCCCTGGGCCGGCATCAGCGACACGGCGATGTCGACGTCGCTGTCCCGTCGAGAGGTCCCCTTGGCGCGGCTGCCGAACAGCCAGAGCTCGTCGACCGCATTGGTTGCGGTGGCCCAGCGGATGATCTGGGCCCGCCACTTGTCAGGAAGATCGATGTTGGGCATCGCGCGGCTTCCAGGAATCGCGGGGGAGGATAGGCGGAAGAAATACTACATCGCACAGCCCAAAGGAACGGCCCCCGATCGAGGGGCCGCCAACCTGCGGACGGGTTTACTTCCGGCATGGGGGGAGGTCTTGGAGGGGCAATGCCAGGTCGACGCGCGGACGCCGTGTCGGTTCCAAAGCCGATTGCGATGGATCAATGCAGGCTCCGCTGCAGCCCAGATAGGGTGGTGTCGTAACCGAGCGCTCGGGCGCGGTGGGCGGCGTTGAGGTTATGGCCCGGGCTCCTAGGCACCCCGGGCCTTTCTCGGCTTTCGGTGCTCCACCTTACGCTCGAAGGCGATCCCCTCGATCCTCAATCGGTCGTTGGCGATCACCCTCATGTAATCCCGTGCTCCCGGCGACCCAATGTGACTGATCCGCGGGCCCGGTTCAAAACCGTTGCAAAGCGGAACGGCAACAGCACGTCGTTGATCTCCGTTTCATCGGGGAGGTCGGGGGTCGGGTCGATCAGCGTCATGTTCGCAAGTCAGCTGTAGGTCGCGGGGCAGCGAAGGGACGCTCGGCGAGAGCGATCAAGTCGTCAAGCTAGGCGTCCGAAGGGGAGGGGGATTTTGGGGCGAGCGAGACCTTCCGCTTGCGGCGGCGATTTACGACCCGTTCGAAGGCGATACCCTGGATGCGAACCACGCCGGTATCGTCATCCACCGATGCAGGCCAGTCACGCAGCAGATCGTCAAAGAGGGTCGCCGGTAGCAGCACCGCGGTGCGCGATGTTTCAAACGATCCGCCGCCGTTGTCCTCGATCATTTTGAGGATCGACTTAGCTATCAGGCTCGCCCGCTTGTAGGGTCGCATCTTCATCCCCCGCGCGTGTCGCCTCCCGAGCTTATTAGTGCGCACCGGCGATTGAGAAGATAGCCGATCTATCGATATGCGGGCCCGTTCCGGCCTCCGGGCCGCACGTCGGGGAGCGCGCGCCGTTGTTCGCGGCGTTCCTGAAACGGTCTACGGTGCGCACTGTACCCGTTCCGCACGGGCCGCAATCCGAACCGTCGGAGGGCCGCGCGATGAGAACCCACGCCAAACCGATTACGGTTCCCGCAAGCCCGCCCCGAGTGAAGGTCGGATTGAATTAACTCCGGAAAGCCGGATTAGGTGAACTGAACCTGGCCAGAAGGACCCCTAAGCATTCCTGGGGAACCCACTGTCTATCGCGCGCTGCAGTTCGGTGGCGAGCACCCGGTGATGCTCTGCCAGCTTTGCGAACAGTTCCTTCTTTGCGGTGTTCGTCGCCATGTCGCTGATGAGTTGGCAGTCCGCCGCCTGCTTCAGAAGCACTTCCAATTGCGCCCGAACGTCTTGCATCGCGATAGTCCATCCCCTCGCTTCCGACGGGTATCACGGGAAGAGACCTCCGAATGCCCATTATTGCACGGTCGCTGATCTCAGCCGGTCAAATAATCTGCTTGTTGCCCGGGGGAAACAGTGCCCTCATGAGGGGAAGGGGTGGGACATGCCGGAATATCGAGCCTACGTCATAAGCGATGATCACATCGACGGTCCACCCTATGTCCTGATTGCCGACGACGATGAAACGGCGATTGCGCTGGCGCGGGAGCTCGTGAAGAAGTGGGACATTGAGCTCTGGCAACTTGATCGATTGGTCATTCGGCTTTCACCAAGAGCCGGCCCGGCATGAGCGATTGGGCGCGCCTCAGGCGCGCGTCGCGATGTCGAAGCCTTGGGCCCTCAGATCGAGAAGCGTTTTGCGGTCCGTAGCGGTCGCATGGGCCGGTTCCCTAACCAGGAACGCCATCCCACGGTTCTCCACAATCGTGATCCGCAGCGACGCCAGGCTGTTGAATTCGTGCGTCGCGATCAGCGAGCCCGGATCGCCGGCACGGCGATAGATCTCTAGCGTCCAGCGGTCGGCGATCATGGCTTCGGATTATCCGGATCCTCCGAGGACGGATCGCGCCTCAAAGTGCAGAGGCGATTTTCAATCGACGCCTGGCTTCGCTTGAGCGCCGCAGCCATTGAAATGTAGGAGCGGCCCGATGCTTTGCAACTCGAGCAGCAGCTTGTCGTCATCTGCGGTCCAGTGTCGATTTCGGTTCAGCGGCATGGCCCACACAATGGATCGACGGCCGTGTCAGGGTCTGGTCAAAACGTAACTTAGGAACCTGAGAACTACGGCCTCATTGGCCTCAAGGATGGTTCTGCCGCGTAACCGCGCGGTCTTAGTGGATTTCCATCTGCGAATTGCAACCAGCGCCGGCCCTGTGGCATTTCTCTTCTTTGTGGAGTGGCTCATGGGTCAGAGCGAAGATGATCCAGAGGAGCTCGCGCGCAAGATCGAGCAAGCGAGCCGGATCGCGGTAAGTGTCGGAGACCGCACGACATATGAGCGCCTCACGGCCTGGATCGAGGAACTCAAACTCAGCCTGCAGCAGCGGCAGGACGCCCGTCGGATGAAGCACCAAATCAAGGCGCGCGCGCGGGAACTATGGGAGCAGAACGGCCGCCCTCCGGGGCGAGATGTTGAGTTCTGGCTGCAGGCAGAGGCCGAGATTGGCCGGAATAAATAACTCGAAAAGCCTGAGGTGCCGGTTCCAAAGTTACCTTTTGCACAAAAGCAGGATGGGCATATTTTACTACTGGCAGCTAACGTAGACGAGCGCTATTCGACTAGCGCCTAATCTCGATTGGGGGGACGAGATGGCCGCCAAAATAATCCACCTCGTACAGACCATCGAGCTTCGGCGATTGATACAAGCGTCGCTCCAGTTGCAGCAACGCATCCTTGAACTGTTTCCGGATCGCCGAGATCTCGAAGAAGATGATCTCAAAGACTTCTTCTCGGAGGCCAGAGTTGACCGATTAGAAGACCCGACAGATGACAACCAGATCATCCGTTTGATTCGGGACCGTCGAACTGACAAGTTTGCACGCCGAAAGCCCTCTTGCACAAAAATTGCTGGAGTTGCTGTCATGAGCAGCGAGTACGATCTATGTCAGCAGCATCGAGGATTCACGACGCGGAACAGCTCCGCGATGGCCGCCTGGTTGGTGGTGATGGAATAGAGGTTGCACATGCTCAGCCCGTTCGCTCCATCATGGCTGCCACCGCGTCGATCAAGCGGAGCCATCTGGTGGCGCCGCGATAGGTTCTTACGCGGTCCAGGACGGTTTCCTTCTTATCCCCCAAGCACATTCCCCCAGCTGTCGAACACAAATTGGCGCCACTCAACTGTTCCGTCCGGCCTTGCGATCGCCGTCTTGAGGTAATCGGGCCGCCTCGTCCGCCGTCCAGGTCTCGATCTTGCCGCTACCATGATGTTGCAGGATCGCGGGTTGGGTGGGATCAAACGTCTTCATCGGCCTCAATTCGGAGCCGGGCCGCTTTCGCGGAAACTCGTCATGTGGGGGGAGGGTGGTTTGGCCAGAGAGAGCGCTCATCAGCTTTGACTTGCGCATATGTCGCGCGGGGAGGGATGTTCATCAAGGCACAAAGCGGCGGCGGCATCTCGTCACTTTCATTCATAATCTCGATCGCTACTCCCCACCACCACGGTGGCGCTAGCGACCGCTCCGCTTGGGGCACCGCTTGCCACTCGGCATACTTGGCAGCAACGCGCACGAATTTAAGTTTTGCTGCTTCGAGCATGGTCCAGCCTTCTTAATCTGCGGTTGGCAACCGGCGCATTGTGAATTGAATTCGCCCATCGGGCAGCTGGCGCCAATTTTCGACGATCGTCATATAGCCCCCGGCTGGGAACTCACGAAGGATCTCGCGCGCCTTGGCGCGCGTCGTCGACCGGCAGCGTGAAGGTCTTGCGGAGGAAACCGTCGGGACTGAGCACGTTGGCTCTCACGCAACTCCATTGCTCGGTTCGCGATGTCACGCGGTTTCTTCATGTGTCCTCCCGGATCCCCTTAAAGAACGGATGACGCACCTTTCCCTCCGCAGACTTGGCGCGGTACTCGATCTCCGCCAGAAGCTCGGGTTCGACCCAGATCCCCTTGTGCGCGATGCGCTTGGTGTAGGGCTGGGTTTTGCGGATCAACGGTGTAAGACGCTTGCGAAGATCTGCCGCGGATTGCTTGTCGAAGCCGTGGTCGACCTTGCCGGCATAGACCAGGTCGCCGCCTTTACGGCGGCCGATATAAATGCCGTCCCAATCGTTGCCATCGAGCGCGAAGCCGGCGATCGGCAGCGTCTCGCGCTGCGCGCATGTTTTCTTTACCCAGTTGTTGCCGCGGCCGGAAACGTATTGGCTGTCTCGGACCTTGGATACGACGCCTTCCAGCCCGACCTTGCAGGCGTGCGCGAACATATCGGCACCTTCGATGTCGAAGCTCTCGCTAAACTGAATGTCGGTATGTTGGACGATCGTTTTCAGCTGATCCTTCCGCTCTATCAGCGGCAGCTTTCTGAGATCTTGACCGTTCAGGTACAGCAGATCGAACGCGACGAGCACGATCTTTGTCGACTTACCTTTGAGCTCATTCTGCAGGACCGAAAAGTCCGTCAGGCCATTGGCAGCCGGCACGACGACCTCACCATCGACGATCGCCGAGCGGGCGGCGATGTGCCATGCTTGGTCGGCGATCTTGCGGAACCGGTTCGTCCAATCGTGGCCGCGCCGCGTGAAAACTTTCACGGCCTCGTTAACGATGTGCACCTGGACGCGGTAACCGTCGAACTTAATTTCGTGCAGCCAGCGTTCGCCGCCGGGCACTTTGTCGATCGACGTCGCCAGGGCCGGCTCGATGAAGCCAGGATAGAGCGCCTTGGTGCCTATCGCCGGCGGTTTCTTGCGTTGGAATGGCACGGCTCACACCAGCCGCAATGTCAGCTGTCGATGATGGCCTTCATGGCATTCGACGAATTCCTGAATGCAGGAGGGGACATCGCAAAGCTGCAGGTCGCATCGGCGTCGAAGTTCGTGGGCGATATCCTCGGAAACATCTTCCGACCAGCGCTCGGCGGTATTGAATGCGACGACGCGGATAGGATTGCTGTATTGGCCCTCCAGCAGGGCCGTTATGGTGGCCTCCAGATCCGCGTACTTGCTATCCGTCTCGACGAAAGCCCGACCGGAGCGGCCAAAATCGTTTTCAACGAGATAAACCGTCTGATCGGCCCCACCGGGCACGATGGAAGGCGTCCACCTGGACGTACGCATCCGACACTCCAAAACTCTAAACGCAATCGATTTCAAAGCGCGAGGCCAGCTATTCGTTCCTGGCCGAGGAACGATGATCGCGCCCTTAAATTGACCCGGGCTGCCGGCGGGGCTGCTGACATCCATGGAGGCGAAGATGAAAGTTGTTTGGCTGGTGTTGAGCCTCTACCTCGGGGCTTCTTCTGGCGCCCTGGCGCAAAGTTCCGGCGCATCGTCAGCCGGATCCTCCACCGCGGCAGGCAGCGGATCCAAACTTTCAAACGGGAGCACGATCAGCGGGACAGGAGGATCACCTGGCCCCAACACGTCGAACGCTCTCCGTCATGGCACGACGGGCAACAATCTGGGCACTCCGCCCAACGCCGGCACGGCGCCCGCGGCGGCATCGCGCGGCAACGCCGTGGACACACCCGCCGCCAACCGAGCCACCCAGAGCCTCGGCAATACCGATACGGGTATCATTAAGAAATAGCTTTTTTGTGCCAGCGCCGCCTCCACACATTCCCAGAGCCAACGAGCGCGCCGTCTTGCAAAAATTGACGCGGACGAGCGGACTTTCGCTGTATCAACTCTACCCCGCTGGTCGGCTTCTTATTGCGAGCATGGTGGCAAAAGGGTGGATCGAACTGCAGCCGGATGGGCGAACCTATTGCAGGACCGCGCTCGGCGAAGCGGCGATGAAAATCGTCTTGAAGTGACGCGTGGGGGCTGCCTATTCCTGCTCGCCCGGCCACATCTCGGAGGCCGGACTGTCGGCGGATATTTTCGTCGGGCGGAGCGCGATCAACTGGCTTCGCTTAAAAGGATAGCCGCGCACCTGAGAGCAGTCCTTGCAGCGCATGTACCGTTCGAGCTCATGCACCGGCATCGCCTTCGGCCGGCGGATGATGTCCAAGGCGACCGTCTGATGTGTCTTGCAGCCGAGACAGCAGACCTCGAGGTAGCCGTATCCGGCATTGAGCGCGTCGCCGATCGCGGGCGACGGCGGCGCCGGCCCGCGAAAGCCGAGCATGCGCGCGTTCCACGCCTCACACGCTAGGCGGTCGGCATTCTTCCGAGCCGTCGCGGCCTGTTCCGCCTTCGCTTTCACAGTCGAGCCGAACAGATATTCGCGGGATTTCGTCGTCATCGCGTAAGTTTGCCGGTGAGGGGGCACTGCCGGCAAGCCGCTAACCGTAGCGGGCAGGGCGCGGGTTGGATACCACCTGCCGGTCAAGGGTCAAGAAGAATGGCCTCGGCCGAAAAGGGTACACGCCGTTCGATGGCGGAAGCGGCTTGCCCGACGGCCGCCGCTGCGCGGCGCATCCCAACCTCGAAGGAGCAGCTGACGTGGCTATCGGTACTGTAAAATGGTTCAACCCCACCAAAGGATACGGCTTCAAGCGACACCGGCGGCAAGGACGTCTTCGTCCACATCTCCGCGCCGTCGAGCGGGCCGGCTTGAGCACGCTCAACGAGGGCGCCCGGGTAAGCTACGAGGAAATGGAAAACCGCGGCAAGGTGTCGGCGGAGGGCATCAAGGTGGGCTGAGACAGCTTCCCCGAGTGTCAGCTTACGTGCATCAAAATTTTTGGGCGCAACCGTTGAAGCAATTCTCCTGCCTTCAAGTCGTAGGGCGTCACCTCCTCAACATGCATCGCTAGGTTTCGTGCTACTCGGCTGCGGATCACATCGAGATTGGATTGGTGAATGCCGGTTACGGTGCCCATGACGGTGAGGCCTCCACCGCCTGGCGGTCGCTTAATCAAGTCTACGTTCGATGTGTGGTAGCCGAACCCAAGGAAAATGATCAGTTTGGCCACGTGTAGCGCATTATCCATTTCGGCGAGATCGTGCATTGGCCGCTGATCTGTGTAGGTGCCAAGGCTTTCAAGCCTGGCGAAGGGATCGGAGTATGCTGTCGATCCAAAGCCAAGCTGATCGTTAAAATTCTGCGAGAACTTGCCGATCGACCCATAGGGCCTAAGCATATTGAGATTTGACACGATATGAGCGGCCTGCTCGGCCGTAGCCGAAAGATTTTCTTGCAACGCCCAATAAAGGTATTGTTCGATCACGCGATCGTAGTTGAAATTGACGAATGTGACGTGGTCGAAGATCGTCGCGAGTTCACTTCGTCGGAGGCCGGCTGCGGCTATCGATAGCATTTCGGCCAACCAGCCATCTGGCAAAGACCGGATACGACCGGTATTTTGATCGAAGGCAAGTTTGCTCTTTCGTTCCGCGGCGAGGATCTGATCGATGATAGCGATCTTGCCGACCTCGATGGCCTCAACTGATCCACTCACGTAGTGGAGGGCTTCGTCTACGGACACGAACGCGGGTATTGCGTTGGCCAACAAGTTCGCAGCTTTCGTGTACTCGTTTGAGCGTGCGCCGTCTCCGTGCGCATGGCGACGAATGTGATCGAGCAAGTTCTCGTCGCCACCAACTAGGCGATGTCCGTACTCAAACCGAAATCGAACGGCCTTGGCGATACGCTCTTTCAGTTCGGAGCCGAGCGGAAGACCATACTCGTAACTCGCGCCGGCGCCGATGACGAAAACGACTTTCTGTGTGAACAAATGAATTTGCCCCTATCGACGGGATGTCGCCGCGACGGCGACTAAAGCCGCATCGGTCTCGCGCTAGGAAGAAACTAGAGAGATTTGACCACCGGAGGGTGGACCCGCTATCGGGCCCGCCAAACCGAAAATAAGTGTCTCGATTTCTTCGAGCGGAACAGCGAGGTCCTTGGCGATGTCGCGTTTTGTGAGGCGCTTATTCCAGAGAGCAGCAAGGACCTTTGCCAAGACTGTGGAGGTCTCTCGGTCGATCCCCTTTGGCTCGCCGCTCCTAAAACCCATCCTACCCAACTCGATACAGATCGACCGATGGGTCCATTCACTCAGTAGCCCGAGTTTGTGCAGTCGGTAGGCCAAGGCCATTGCCGACACTCGCCACCTGGCTTTCTTCGCAATAATTTGCTTTGCGTTCGATATGTGTCCGGCTTCGTTTAGTACATCTTCCTGCGGCATAAGAAATGCGGACGCGAATTGATCGGCTTGGGTCTCAGCATCCCGATCGGTTTTTGCACCAGCATGGTGATGCAAAACGAGATGACCTAGCTCATGGGCACTATCAAAAATCGATCGCTCCGCTGTCTTTTCTTGGTTCAGGAAGATGTAAGGCCTGTCACTTCTCCAAAACGAATAGGCATCGACGTTCGGCGTTCGCTCGGACAAGGAGAGAACGCGGACACCTTTCGCTTCGAGTAGCTTCAGAACATTGCCAATCGGCTTTTCACCTAATCCCCAATGTTGGCGAAGTAGGCGCGCAGCGCTTTCTGGCCGTACGCGATCTCTGCTGAGGTCAATCAAGTCGGGCTTTGGCAAGTTAAAGCGATCGTCAATCCAATCGTACAAAGCGACGCCGAGGCTTCCTGCGGCAAGCGAAGCATCGCGCTCGGCAGCACCCATCTTTTTCAGACTGCGAAAGCTAACAGTGTCTACGTCCAGAACTGCCGGCGATGGTAGATAAAAGAACTCTCGCGGATATTTTAGCGCCGAGGCCAGTCGATCAACAACGTAATCCTCCGGCTGGTGGCCATTCTCAATTTTGGAAACGGTCACCGGGGTGACGCCTGCTTTGTCTGCCAATTTTAGACTAGACAGCATTCTCCGCTGCCGAGCTAACTTAAGTCGCTCGCCGCTAAACATTGCGCCCGTCTCTAAAGGTTACGTCGATATCGAATTCGTCGGCGACATCGGTCTCTGGATTGACGTCAGCCTCGAAAGTTCCTGCAGGACGGTGGATGAAAATGCGTTCGTTGAAGTGACGGTAGGCACCGTCGACAATTTGGGGATATGACAACTCGACGCTGCCATCCTCACCGACCATTACGTAATAGGTCGAGATCCCATCTGTCGGCCCGGGCTGCACAGGTCCCGGCTCAACACCATAGTGCTCGAAAAGCGTCGGACCGGACAACATTTCCGATGACGATCCTTTTGCCGAACGTGGATGGGGCGGCATCACAGGATCGCAGGCACGATCGACATTTTGAAATCCGATGCGCAGTCCGATGGTCCTGTTGACCACTGCCTCAATGCCGCCGGTGCGATCGACGCGCCATTCTTCGTCGATAAGCTGCGCCCGGAGTTCCTGCACGCCGAAAATGTAGGCGAGGGTCCCCGGAGCATTGGCAGGCATCAGCGGCCCCGCATCGGTCGCCCAAGTCCGCGCCGCGCGGGCCACAGCAATAAACTGCGCCGCAGTCAGCCCCCAATCCCGGAGACGACGTTCGGCCTTATCATTCTCATCCAACACCGCAGTCCGGAACATGCCCACAGACAAATCCTCCGTTTAATAATTTCACCCTCAATAGAGGGGGGAGATCTTAAACGCAAGGCTTTTCGCAGTTCTCCACTATTCCCGCGACGACTCCCGCGTAGGCCGCGTATGCCGAGAGCGCGGTCGTGATCGGACGTCGAGAAGGGGTGACGCACGATCAGGCGTTTGCGGTGGGTTAGATTGTGGGTTGATCTTACGCAACCTTAAAATTTCTTCGATTGTTCAGCTAGGTAGGTGAGTTATTGGCGGAGCCGGAGGGATTCGAACCCTCGATAGGGCTTTACAACCCTATAACGGTTTAGCAAACCGCCGCCTTCAGCCACTCGGCCACAGCTCCATGAGGGCGGATATGCCCGACGCGGGGGCGCGCCGCAAGCACCAGATGTGGATTGCGCAGGGCCATTTGATGGCGATGACCGACGGGGGCATTCGCGCGGCGCGTTTGGTGTCACGCTGGGGTGGCCGTAGCCCTTCCGCCCTGAACTGCGGAATAAGATTGGCCCCGATGTCCGGATCTTCGGCGCGGCCTGGAGGCGGTTCCGGATCGCAAGAACTCACTTCGGCTTGCGCACGCCGCGCTCGATCGCGGACAAGGGGAGGGTTCCATCTTGGCCACCCTGCGGGAACCCGATCGCCACCATAAGAAATGCAAATAGAGGCGTCGCTTGTGGTCTCCGGGTAATCCCGCTTCCCGCGACCGGGTAAACCCGGAGCCGGGAACCGGACGTGGATGGGCGTCGACTCACTATTATAGGTCGCGCCACGCGCCGCGAGAGGCGGCTCCGGCCGCCTTCATGATGGGGACGATCGCGGCCATGCGACGGATTTTCCGGATCTGGAATCGGCGATGTCACGTTCGATTCGATTCGACGAAGTGGGCAGGAGTCGAAGGCGGCTTGCTGCGGCGTCCGCGGCGTCCATTTCGAACATCACATTCGGCCAATCAAAATAACAAGTAAAAACAGTTGCTTAGAGCGAAACCTCAATCACGATCACGTGTTATTTGTGCAACACCCTCTGGAAAAGGGGCCAAGTCGGGGTCTTCACAGCGGTTCCAATGTTGCTTGTGCAGACGTCCTCGGTAATTGTGATCGGGCGACGGAGGGGGGCATCCCGAGGTCGTCCCGATTTTAGGTGGTTCGCTTAAGTCCCTCGCGTTCATGCGGGAGTGTCCGAAGGCGCGAAGCGACTAAGCCGGGTTTCAGGGGATTAAAGGAACCAACCTTTGGGTGCTTTGCGCACCCAGGGGATCCGGAACCTTCCCTATCGAGCAACTTGGAGGTTTAACATGAAGATGGTTAAGAGCCTTATTCTTGGCTCAGCGGCGGGGCTTGTCGCCATGAGCGGAGCGCAGGCTGCCGATCTTCCCGTCAAGGCCAAAGCGGTCGAGTACGTGAAGGTCTGTTCCCTGTATGGTGCTGGTTTCTTCTACATCCCAGGCACCGACACCTGCATCAAGCTGGGTGGTTATCTGCGCGTTGACACCACGTTCAACGGCGGCGTCTACGGTGCTCCGTACTGGAGCGGCGATAACGGCCAGGGCAATCGCTTCCGCGATTACTTCAACTCCCGTTCCCGTATGGCGCTGACGGTTGATACCCGCACCGCCACCGAGTACGGCGTCGTCCGCACCTTCGCCCAGGGCGATTTCCAGTTCCAGAACTTCGGCACCAGCAACCCGAGCGTCCTGACCGCTCCCGGCGTCAACTCGGCCCTGCTGTCGTCGGCTGGCGGCGGTTACGTCGCGGTTGAAATGGTGTTCATCCAGTTCGCTGGTTTCACCTTCGGTAAGTCGGCTTCGGCCTACGCGACCCCGTGGCACGGCTATCCAGGCAACAACAACTCGTTCCTGATGGGCGGCCATGACACCGTCACCGGTGTCAACAACATCCAGTACACCGCGCAGTTCGGCAACGGCGTGTCGGCCACCATCGGTCTCGATGATCCGACCGTGTTCGAGCGCACCCAGCTTCAGAACCTGTCCCTCGGCGTCAACGCCAGCGGCAACGGCACCAACGCCTACGGCGGAACGCATGCTCCCGACATCGTCGGTAACATCCGCGTCGACCAGGCCTGGGGTCTGTTCCAGATTTCGGGTGCTGCGCATCTCGTGAACGCTTCGTACAACACCCTGGGCGCCGGTGGCGTTCCGACCGCCGCCTCTGAACTCAGCGGCCACCCCGACGACAAGTGGGGCGGTTCGGTGATGGCTGCGTTGCAGATCAAGAACCTCCCGACGGGTGCCGGCGACGACATCAAGTTCGACGTCTCCTACGCCAAGGGCAACACCAAGAACGTCATCTCCACGAGCGGTGGCTCGCCGAGCTTCGCGATGTTCGGTAGCGGCGGTGGCGGTGCTTACCAGAGCGTCGCTCTCGGCAACACCACTGACGGCGTGTTCATGCCTGGCGTTGGCGGTACGAATGGCATCATCCTGACCACGGCCTGGGGTCTGCGCGGTGCCTTCAACCACAACTGGGATCCCTACTGGTCGACCAGCCTCTGGGGCAGCTACGCTCAAGTCAAGTATGACGGCGGCACCAACGACAACATCAACGGCATGGGCACCACGACTGCCAAGGGAGCCTATTGCGCTGCCTTCGCGGCAACCCACGCTGGTCAGGCTGCTGCGGGCAACGGTGTGGGCAACTACACCTGTAACCCCGACTTCAACATCGCGCAGGTCGGTCTGACCACCCGCTGGACCCCCGTCAAGAACCTGACGTTCTCGGGCGAAGTCGGTGCGTTCTTCCTCGACCAGAAGATGTCGGGCAGCTCGACCTTCACCCCGTCTGCTCCGAAGCCGACTGCTCTGTACGAGTTCAAGGACCAGAGCACCGTCTTCCTGAACGTCCGCGTTCAGCGCAACTTCTGATCCCGAAAGACTTGAAACACGAGGGAAACCCCCGGCAGGCAACTGCCGGGGGTTTTTCATTTTGTGTGTCGTTGCCACTTTACGAAAAGCAGGAGTCCAGCCGCGACATCGCGCGGTTGATGAAGAAGCCAGCGCTCCAAGCCGCGATGGAAGCGGCGGAGAAACAATTCACGGCCCTGTTGTTTTATTGGACGATGGAGCCGCGATGCAGGTCGGCTTCAATCTGGAGCCTGGTGCCGCCGCCGAATCGCGCGCGGTAGACCTGCAGGTTCTCCATGATCCGCTGCACATAGTTTCGCGTCTCGGAGAACGGGATCAGTTCCACCCAGTCGACGGCATCCACCTTGGGATCGCGCGGATCGCCGTAGCGCTCGATCCATTTCCTGACGCTGCCGCGGCCAGCATTGTAGCCGGCGAAGGTCAGGATGTAGGAGCCGCGGTAATCCTCGAGCAGCCCGCCCAGTTCGGCGGCGCCGAGCATGGCGTTGTAGACCGAATCGGTCTTCATCCGCTTGAGGTCGAAGCTGATGCCGGCCCGCTTGCTGACGTAGCGTCCGGCATCCGGCGTCACCTGCATCAGCCCGTAGGCCTGCGCAGGCGAGACCACCGCCGGATTGAAGGCGCTTTCCTGGCGCGCGATCGAGTAGACGATGCTCGGCTCTACCTCCGGTCCGACCTGCTTGAATGAGGGGATGCCGTTGACGGGGTAGGCGTAGAAGTCGAACGGCAGGCCGCGATTGAGCGCGGCCTTGCCCATCATCAGCATGCCGCGGGCGTCGCTGTAACGCGAGGTGAGTTCGCCGAGGCCCACCAGCGCGTCCGGATCGCCGTTTTCGCCCATGTCGCTGAGAATCGGGAATGCGAGCGCGCGCTCGTCCAGCTCATAGAGCAACTGCACGGCGCGCACGATTTCCAGCCGCTCGACGCCGCGGCCGCGACCGCTCGGGACGCCGTTCAACTCGAGTTGCGGCAGCCCGAGCTTGGCGCGCGCCAGCTGGCCGTAATAGCTGGTCGACTGTTCGGCGGCGCGGCCATAGGCGGCGCGCGCCTCCTGCGTGCGTCCCGCGGCCTCCGCGGCGCGGCCTTGCCAGTAGCCGGCGCGCGCCAGCGCGGTCGGATTGACGCTGCCGACGCCGATGCGGGCGAAATGCTGTGCGGCCACCGCCGGGTCCTTCAGGAAGCGCAACGCAATCCAGCCCGCGGTGAATTCCTGCTCGGTCTTGTAGATGTCGCGCGACGGAAGCGCTGCGTCCCGCGCAATCAAATAGGCGTTGCGGTATTCGCCGACGTCGATCATCTTGCGCGCCAGCAGGCGCCGCTCGATCCACCATTCGTTGAGATTGTGCAGCCTGTTCGGATCTTTCGGCACCGCCAGCATCAGCTGCGCGGCTTCATGGAATTTTTCTTCGCGGCGGAGCCACTGGATCCGGGCGAACATGTAGCCGGGATCGTTGTGCAGTTCGCGCGGCACCGCGTCCAGCAGCGCCTTGAGGTTGGAGGATTTCTTGTTGGCTGCAATGCGTGCCTTGGCCAGCGCGACATGGCCCGAGCCCAGCCGCTTGGCCGCGCGCATGCCGCCGGCTTCCTGCTCGGTGCCGTACAGCAGCGCGTCCATCCGCGCCTTGTGGTCGCCGCCGGTAAGGAATGCGCCGAACTGGTCCATCACGTTGATTTCGGTGTCTTCCGACATGCCGTCGCTGCGCCAGGCCTCGCGGACCAGCCGTTCGGCGTTGGTGCGATCGCCGCGTGCGATCATGGCCTTGGCCAGCGCGAACTTGCCTTTGGCGGAAAGCGGCGACTGGTTTTCGAACCACGCCCACACCGTTGCGTCGTCGCGGCGGTCATCCCACAGCGCGGCCTCGATGCGCCGGCGCATGAAGGTCTGCGACGGCCAGCTCGGATTGGCGGAGATGAACGCGCGGTAGCGTTCGACCGAAGCGCCGTTGTTGTCGCTGCGCAGGATCAGCCACTCCGCAAGCTTGCGGGCGACCGGATCGGAAAGCGCGGCTTGCGCCTGTGTGGCGTCGGCGGCCTTTTGCTTGCGCACGAGCGCGATGATGTTCTCCAGCACGTCCTTGTCGGCCTGCGAGGTCGAGGACGTTGCGGCGATTGCTGCGGGTGCGATATGCCTGCGCGGAGGCGGCACGGCGGCATGCTGGCGCGTCGCCGGGGCCAGTACCGGCGGAGGCGGCGCCGGCGCGGCTGGGGCCGCCGCGACAGGGGCGCCGGTGGTATTTGCGTGCGGGCTCGCCGCTGGATTCGTGGTCGGGTTCGCGGTGGTATTCAGCGTCGTCTTGGGAACGACGTTGCGGGCGATAGGCCGCGGCTTCGGCAGTGGAACTTTCGACTTGGCCCAGGCCTCCAGGGGGAGGGCGGACAGCCCGAACGCCAGCGCCAGGCTCGTGGCCAGTGCGGTCGATCGAAATGCGGCTGCGCGGGCGGAAGGGGTCACGGCTTTCCTCTGCGGCGGCGAATCATTCAATCGCTCGGGCCCTTGATCTATTTGATTGAATACGTGGACAAAATGCTAAAGCTTCGCAGGTGGTGTGTTTGCGCCATCACCACGGCAAAATCGCGGCTAAAGGCGTATCGCGCCTGCGCGGTACCTGTCGAGCCAAGAAAAGCCGTCAAAACAAAGCGCTAGGGCCATGTCCGCGGCCCTTTCGCCTGATCGCCAGACCCGATATGAATTGAAATCCAGTTTCGGTCGCGCCGCACCTTGAGCGTTGGGAGGAAGTCCATGGCTGCCAAGACAAAGTTCCGGGGATCGCTCACCGCCTTGGTTACGCCATTCAAGAATGGCGCGCTCGATGAGGCGGCCTTCCGGGGTCTCATCGGCTGGCAAATCGAGCAGGGGTCGCACGGCCTCGTTCCTGTGGGCACCACCGGCGAAAGCCCGACGCTGAGCCATGCCGAGCATCACCGGGTCGTCGAGATGTGCATCGATGAGGCGAAAGGACGCGTGCCCGTGATTGCCGGCGCAGGCTCGAATTCGACGCGCGAAGCCATCGATCTGGCCGTTCACGCCGAAAAGGCCGGCGCCGATGCCGTGCTGGTCGTGACGCCGTACTACAACAAGCCGACCCAGGAAGGGATGTATCAGCACTTCAAGGCGGTGAACGATGCGATCGGAATCCCGATCATCATCTACAACATCCCGCCGCGTTCGGTCGTCGATATGTCGGTCGAGACCATGACCCGGCTGTTCGAGTTGAAGAACATCGCCGGCGTGAAGGACGCCACCGCCAACCTGGCCCGGGTGTCGCAGCAACGTCATGCGATGGGGCCGGATTTCATCCAGCTGTCCGGCGAGGACATGACCGCGCTGGCCTATATGGCGGCGGGCGGACATGGCTGCATTTCGGTGGTCGCCAACGTGGCGCCAAAGCTGTGCGCCGACCTGATGTCAGCCGTCATGCAGGGTGATTACACCACCGGACTGAAGATCCAGGACCGCCTGACCCCGCTGCATGATGCCGTCTTCAAGGAGCCGGGCCTCGCGGGCGCCAAGCATGGCCTCAAGCTGCTGGGCCGGCTCGAAGAGGAAGTGCGCCTGCCGCTGATGAACGTGACGCCGCCGACCGGCAAGGTGATCCGCGACGCCATGGTGCATGCCGGATTGATCAACTAGCGCTGCGCCTCGTCCGTTGAACGAAGTGGGGAGCCCAACATGCTGAAGGAATTTCGCGAATTCGCGATGAAGGGTAACGTCGTCGACCTCGCCGTCGGCGTCATCATCGGTGCGGCCTTCGGCGCCATCGTCACCTCGCTGGTCGGCGACGTCATCATGCCGATCATCGGTGCGATCACCGGTGGTCTCGACTTCTCCAACTATTACACGGGCCTGTCGAAGTCGGTGACGGCGACCAACCTGGCGGATGCCAAAAAGCAGGGCGCGGTATTGGCTTGGGGCAATTTCCTGACGCTGACGCTGAACTTCTTCATCATAGCCTTCGTGCTGTTCATGGTCATTCGCGCGATGAACAAGCTGAAGCGCAAGGAAGAAGTGGCGCCGAGCACGCCGCCGAAGCCGACCCGCGAGGAAGAACTGCTGACCGAGATCCGAGATCTCCTCAAGAAGGCTTGATGTGGCCGAGAAGAAGAACGAGCGCCCGATCAAGGTTGTCGCCGAAAACCGCAAGGCCCGGTTCAACTACGCGATCGAGGACACGGTCGAAACCGGCATTGCGCTGACCGGCACGGAAGTGAAGTCGATCCGCAACGGCAAGACCACGATTGCGGAGTCCTATGCGGATTCCAAGGACGGCGAGATCTGGCTGATCAACGCCAATATTCCCGAATATCTGCAGGCCAATCGCTTCAACCACGAGCCGAAACGGCCGCGCAAACTGCTGCTGCACCGGAAGCAGATCAACAAGCTGATGGGCGCGGTTGATCGCGAAGGCATGACGCTGATCCCGCTCAAGCTCTATTTCAACGAGCGCGGCCGCGCCAAGCTGCTGCTGGCGATCGCCAAGGGCAAGAAGCTGCACGACAAGCGCGAGAGCGAAAAGAAGCGCGACTGGGGCCGGGAAAAAGGCCGCCTGCTGCGGGCGAGGGGATAGTGGCATTCGTCATTGCGAGCGAAGCGAAGCAATCCATCTTTCTCTGCGGCGCAATGGGTTGCTTCGTCGCAAGTGCTCCTCGCAATGACGATCCGTAGAGAGGGCCAATGAACCAGAGAAACCTGCTCGACGTCGACTGGAGCAAGATCCCGGCGCCAACGGACGATGGCGCAGCGGCGCACCTCGTCGGCATGACGATTCCGCCGATCAGCCTGCTTGCGACCGACGACAATTCGGTGACGCTCTCAGCTCTGCCCGGCCGCACGGTAGTGTTCGCCTATCCGCGCACCGGCGAGCCCGGCAAGATCGCGCTGGTCGACGATTGGGATATGATCCCCGGTGCGCGCGGCTGCACGCCGCAAACCTGCTCGTTCCGCGACCTGTTCGCCGAGTTGAAAGCCGCCGGCGCAAAGCACGTGTTCGGCCTGTCGACGCAGGACAATGTCTACCAGACCGAGATGGCGTCACGGCTGCATTTGCCGTTTCCGGTGCTGTCGGATGACAAGCTGGCGCTGACCCGCGCGCTGAAGCTGCCAACGATGGAAGTAGCCGACTTGACGCTGATCAAGCGGCTGGCACTGATCGTCGACGACGGGCGCATCACCCACGTGTTCTATCCGGTATTTCCGCCGGACCGTAACGCCGGCGATGTCCTTGCGTGGCTGAAGGCAAATCCCGTTTAGCTCTTGGCCAGATCCGCACGCACCGTCGCGAAAACGTTGCGAAACATGTCAGGTGTCAGCACCCGCGTGTTCGTGTTGTAGCGCGAGCAGTGATAGCTGTCGTACAGCCTGAGGGCGCCCGCCTGATGCACGGCGCCGTGGCCGAACGGCGCCGCGCCGTTGCGAATACCCAGCGCCTTCAAGGTCGATTCATGCGCGATCCGCCCGAGCGCCACGATCGCGCGAAGCCTGGGCATGGTGGCAATCGTCGCGATCAGGAATTGCCGGCAGGTGTTAATCTCGGCCGGCAGCGGCTTGTTCTGCGGCGGCACGCAGCGCACTGCGTTGCTGATCCGGCAGTCGACGAGCTTGAGCCCATCGTCGGGCCGCGCCTGATAGACGCCTTTGGCAAAGCCATATTCGAGCAGGGTCGCATACAGCAGGTCGCCGGCGTAGTCGCCGGTGAAGGGACGCCCGGTTCGATTGGCGCCCTGCATGCCCGGCGCCAGCCCGACGATCAAAAGCTGCGCGTTGGCGTCGCCGAACGAATCGACCGGCGAATTGAACCAGTTCGGTTCGCGCTTGCGCGCGGCTTCGCGGAACTCGGCGAGCCGCGGGCAGAGCGGGCAATTGCGATCGGGTCTGGTGGGCGGGGAGGCGACGAGGCTGGCCATCTTGCTACAGCGCCTTCCGCGGTGGGTACCGGTTCGCGTCAGGAAAGCGCATCAAAACAAAAAAGCCTCGGTTCTGTTTGAATCAGAACCGAGGCTCTAGCAGTGGGCTCGATTATTCTC
>JAESGP010000172.1_pt1 | contig 22257 bp, 20 predicted proteins | sample 9269741 | NCBI WGS metagenome assembly JAESGP01 (sample SAMN15720684, study PRJNA650882) | algae metagenome | isolation source: Desmonostoc vinosum HA7617-LM4 and co-occurring heterotrophs from cave wall | place: USA: Waikapalae cave, Hawaii | collected 2011-05-27
GGGACTGGGGACTGGGGACTGGGGACTGGGGACTGGGGACTGGGGACTGGGGACTGGGGACTGGGGACTGGGGACTGGGGACTGGGGACTGGGGACGCGGGGACGCGGGGACGCGGGGACGCGGGGACGCGGAGAATAATTCATAACCAATTCCCAATTCTCCATACTTCGACTCCGCTCAGTACAAGTTCCCTACTCCCTACTCCCCACTTCCCACTCCCTACTCCCCACTCCCCACTCCCCACTCCCTACTCCCTACTCCCTACTCCCCATTCCCCACTCCTTATTTACTATGAACTTCACAACCAGCAAATCCAAGGAATTTGAAGAATACTATTCAGGGACACTTACAGATTATGTAACAGCGATCGCTTGGTCGCCACAAGGTAAAACTCTAGCAGCAACTTCCGCTGCTGGGGAGGTGGTGCTGTGGAATGATGGCAATTTAACAACTTTGCAGGCTGCTGGCGACAAATCAATAGATTGTCTGGCTTTTTCTCCAGATGGAAAATTTTTAGCTGTCGGTGGACAGGATGGACAGGTAAAAATTTGGCGAGAATATAAATTAATTGCTACTTTAAAAAATGCTCCGGCATGGGTAGACAGGCTAGCTTGGAATCACACCAGCAATCAGTTAGCCTTCAGTTTAGGGCGTAATGTGCAAGTTTGGAATGCAGATACTCACGAAGTTGTTGTCACACTCAATTTTGATAATTCGTCAGTGTTGGGTATTGATTGGCGCATTGATGGTCAGTATTTAGCGATTGGTGGTTATCAAGGAGTTAAGATTTGGTACAGTCAAAACTGGGATGAAGAACCATATATTTTAGATATGTCTACTGTCAGTGTAGCTATGGCTTGGTCGCCTGATGGCAAATACTTAGCTTCTGGCAATATGGATCGTAGCGTCACTGTTTTAGAATGGAACAACCCTGACCCTTGGGTAATGCGTGGTTTTCCTGGGAAAATTCGCCAATTGGCTTGGTCAGAAGCTACTACCAAAGTTGGTGCGCCTCTGCTCGCATCCTCAAGTGTAGAAGGTATTGTAGTGTGGGAAAAATCCGCAGATGAATCTTTGGGTTGGGAAGCACGAGTATTAACTAATCATGTAGATGTTATTTGTGCGATCGCTTTTGCACCCCAAAGCTTTCTTCTCGCTTCTGCTGCTGCTGATGGCTGGTTGTGTTTGTGGAACCAAGCCGAGGAAGTATCCCAACTAATCACTGGTGTTGCAGCTGGTTTTTCTAGCTTAGCTTGGCATCCTCAAGGCAAACTACTAGCCGCAGGCGGCGAGAAGGGCGAATTACTCGTTTGGTCAAAGGTGTAGTGGGGATGAGGGGGATGAGGGGGATGAGGGAGAAGTAACCAACATCAATTCCCAATTCCCAATTCCCCACAACATTGGGAGCAATTATTGCAGTTGAACGTCGATAATTTATTAGTTATGCTGTATCAGCAAAGGTCTCTTTGTGTAAATTTATGAACATAGCAAAACTGATTTTATTTGCCTGTCCGGTATTTATAGCATCTATGGTACTGGTCGCTAATCCAGCTAATGCATCCAGTATGCAATCTCCATCTACTACACAAGTTGTTGTGGTAGCATTTGCACAACCAACTCATGAATTGGCAGCACCAACATTAAATCAAACATCTAACCCAATTCTTGATCAACTTGGTTGCAATTGTGCAAATTGCATTCAAACTAAATTTCAGATGTTACAGGGTAAGCTGCCATCAGCTGGTTTTTGATCAGGTTAGCACTTATAGAAACTTTAAAGGCGTAGCAATGCTACGCCCTATTCCCTATTCCCTATTCCCTATTCCCTATTCCCTATTCCCTATTCCCTTTCATTTGTTAAAGCTGTATATCTTCTGCGTCTCCAAACGATCGCAAATCGATGAAGGCAGTGTATCAGCTGAAAACATCTGTCGGTCTAGTTGGATTTGCAAGTTGCTCAAAGGGTCGCTACCTGAAGAAATTAGAAATTCTAGGTTTTGGATGTAAGGCAAAGCTACTAAGTTATCCAAAATTTGGCTGATGGCTTGGAGATAAGGATGACCATCCTGTTTATACCAATCACAAGCGGCAACTTTTGGCTGATCGAAACCTAAATGTACCGTCAATGATGGCTTATCAAACACAGCGATCGCTAATGGTCGCGCTTCTTCCTGTAATAATAAATCGTAGCTTCTCGCTAAATGCCGCAATTTCTCTAAGCGTTCATAGCGTTTTGTAACTAATTGTGGATCATCTTGCCAATGAATTGCTACTGTTACCAGATATGTTTGCAAAAGCATGTGACCAAGCTTTTTGGCTTTTGTCGCTAGATAATGGGAATTGTAGTCGTTAGACTCAATCAATAGGGGAACGCGATCGACTACTTCTAATCCATAACCTTTGACGCCCGCAATTTTACGCGGATTATTAGTAATCAAGCGAATCTTGCTCACGCCCAAGTCCATCAGCATTTGCGCCCCCATGCCATAGTTCCGCAAGTCAGCAGGGAACCCTAAACGCTCATTCGCTTCTACCGTATCCAGCCCCATATCTTGTAAAGAGTAGGCTTTCAACTTGTTAATCAAGCCAATACCGCGTCCTTCTTGCCGCAAGTAAACTACAACACCTTTGCCTGCACTCTCAATCATTTTCAGTGCTGCTTGCAGTTGCATCCGGCAATCACAACGCAGAGAACCTAAAGCGTCACCAGTTAGGCATTCAGAGTGCATCCTTACCATCACAGGCTCATCTTTGAAGGTTGCTGGATCGCCCTTGACAATGGCAACATGTTCTGTATTATCCAATGTATGGCGGTATCCGTAGATTTCAAACTGACCAAATTGGCTGGGTAACTTGGTAACGGTTTCACGGATAATGAGGTGATCGTGCTGGAGGCGGTAACTGATTAAGTCCGCAATACTAATAATTTTGAGTTGATGGTGTCTGGCATATTCCATTAACTGCTGTAATCGCGCCATTGAGCCATCAGAGTTTTGAATTTCACAAATAACTCCGGCTGGATATAGACCAGCTAGTCGGGCTAAATCAACACCAGCTTCTGTGTGTCCGGCTCTTTTTAACACCCCTCCTTCCTTAGCCCGAATAGGAAAGATGTGACCAGGACGGCGTAAATCGCTAGGCTTAGTGTTAGGGTTAATAGCAACTTGGATAGTTTTTGCGCGGTCTTCGGCAGAAATACCTGTTGTGACACCCAGACGATAACCAGCATCAATGCTAATGGTAAATGCTGTTTGATTATCGTAAGCGGTGTTGTGACTTTCTGCTACCACATTACTCACCATCAATGGTAGATCTAATTCATCTAGGCGATCGCCTGTCATAGCCAGACAAATCAATCCTCTGGCTTCCACTGCCATAAAATTAATCATGTCAGGGGTGGCAAATTGGGCAGCACAAATTAAATCACCTTCGTTTTCTCTATTTTCATCATCTACCACCACAACAACGCGGCCGGCTTTCAGGTCTGCTAAAGCGGCATCAATCGAATCAAATTTAAAAGCTTGGGTAGTCTTAGGCTGTGACACAGAAAAATTTCCAGCTACCAACGTAAATTTTTTTAACAATTTCTTCTTCTAGATTGTAGCTCCTTTATCCAGCACAGAAGTAGACTAGCAATGATTTGATAACATGGCAAAACTTATGCCGCTAAAATTTTTGTTGACAAACGCGCCGTGCGATTCAAATCCCCTGTTCCCTTTTAATCCAAACAACATAAATTATGCGCTGTACGCCCAGTCGCTGATATGTTGATGGCTAAGAACGAGTTAACCAAATGCTGAGAAGGATTTCATATCATGGGCAAATTTAGACGCGTACCCGTTGGGATTGTTGGCGCGTCAGGTTACGGTGGAGTACAGTTAGTTCGCCTACTGATGGATCATCCAGGAGTCGAACTAGTTTATTTAGGTGATGAGACTAGTGCCGGAAAAACCTTTGCAGACCTCTACCCACATCTGGCTCATGCATTAAACTTGCCAATAGAGGCGGTAGAGCCAGAAATCATTGCTCACCGTTGTGAAGTAGTATTTCTCTGTTTACCAAATGGTCTAGCGTGCCAAATTGCGCCTAAGCTGCTGGAAAAAGGCTGCAAGGTACTGGATTTGAGTGCAGACTATCGATTTAGTGACTTAGCAACTTATACAGCTTGGTATGGGAAAGAGAGATTTGATCGCTCAACTGCTAACACAGCAATATATGGATTACCAGAACTTTACCGCGATCGCATTGCCGAAGCTCAGCTGATTGGTTGTCCTGGTTGCTATCCTACCGCCAGTCTCCTAGCACTTTCGCCGCTGATGAAGCAAGGCTTAATTGTACCAGAAACAGCCATTATCGATGCTAAATCTGGCACTTCTGGTAGTGGACGACAAGCCAAAGTTAACTTATTGCTAGCAGAAGCAGATAATTCATTATCAGCGTACAGTGTCGCTCGTCACCGTGATACCCCAGAAATCGAGCAGATTTGTAGTGAATTAGCCGGTCACGAAGTCACAATTCAATTTACACCCCACCTCATCCCCATGGTGCGCGGGATTTTAGCAACCGTATACGCCACACTACGCGACCCTGGTTTAGTTCGGGATGATTTAGTCACTATTTATACCGCTTTTTATCGCAATTCCCCTTGGATTAAAGTCTGTGAAAGTGGAATATACCCTCAAACCAAATGGGCGAGTGGTAGCAATCTTTGCTACATCGGCGTAGAAGTTGACCCGCGTACAGGGCGAGTGATTACCATGTCAGTGATCGACAATCTGATCAAAGGCCAGGCGGGTCAAGCAATTCAGTGTTTAAACATTATGATGGACTGGGATGAAACCTTGGGTTTACCCAGGTTGGGGTTCTATCCGTGATTGGGTACTGGGTACTGGGGATTGGGTACTGGGGATTGGGTACTGGGTACTGGGTACTGGGGAATTCGTAATTCTTGATGAGGACGCGGAGACGTTTGGACGCGGTGAGACAGCGAGTAAAGGAGGGTTTCCCTCCGCAGGCGACTGCGTTAGCGCAGCGTTAGCGAGCTTGCGAGCGTCACCCGAAGGGTGACGCGGAGAGTCCCCATAACTCAAGCTAGGGGATTCAAGCAAGGAAAACATTTTTTGCCTCCACGACTCGCATTCGGGGGCTTTTGACCAGTGCTTCGACCTTGAGAAGGGTCACGCTCCGCGTCTTCTTGGTAAATTATTTCTTGCTTCCCCAGCTTTCCCTACTTACCCTGCTTTTTTACTCTCTCATCTCCCTCACCTCTAGCCCCTTGCCCCTACTTCGGCCCCAAGCCTACTGCACCAGCATAAATGGCGCGATGGCCTAGTTCATCTTCGATGCGTAGCAAGCGATTGTATTTGGCTACCCGTTCACTCCGACAGAGGGAACCTGTTTTGATTTGACCGGCACGGGTAGCAACAGATAAGTCGGCAATGGTTGTGTCTTCGGTTTCGCCAGAACGGTGGCTAATTACTGAACGAAAACCGTTGCGAGTTGCCAAGTCAATTGTTTCTAGGGTTTCGGTAAGCGAACCAATTTGATTAAGTTTAATTAAGATGGCGTTACCTGCTTTTTCTTGGATGCCTTTTTGCAAGCGAGTGACGTTAGTCACAAACAAGTCATCACCCACTAACTGTACTCGTGAGCCTAGTTTTTGGGTGAGCAATTGCCAACTTTGCCAGTCTTCTTCGTGCAACCCATCCTCAATTGACACAATAGGATATTGGTCAACTAATTGAGCTAGATAATCAATAAACTCTGTGGGAGCGTGAGGCTTACCATCATAGACATACTGCCCATTTTTGTAAAACTCACTGGCTGCCACGTCCAATGCCAACGCTACTTGTTCCCCTGGCTTGTAACCAGCCTTCTCGATGGCAGCAACCAGCAATTCTAAAGCTACCTGATTTGACTCTAGGTTAGGGGCAAAACCACCTTCATCGCCGACACCAGTCAGCAAACCTTTCTCATCCAAGACTTTGCTGAGAGTGGCAAACACCTCCGCACCCCAGCGTAATGCTTCTTTGAAAGATGATGCCCCAATCGGGACAATCATAAACTCTTGAAAATCGACGTTATTTGCTGCGTGTGCCCCACCATTAATCACATTCATCAATGGCACTGGTAATAAATTCGCTAAGGGGCCACCCAAATATCGATACAGAGGAATTCCCAAGGATTCAGCCCCGGCTTTGGCTGCGGCTAAAGAAATTGCCAAAATGGCATTAGCGCCCAAATTCGCTTTGTTACTAGAACCATCTAAGGTAATCATCGTCCGGTCTAGCAGTTCTTGGTTGAGGGCGTCTAAACTGAGTAACTTGGGTGCCAGCACTTCCTTGACATTTTGCACTGCTTGCAGAACGCCTTTACCACCATAACGGCTTTGATCGCCATCGCGTAATTCGTGTGCCTCAAAAGTGCCAGTAGAAGCCCCACTAGGAACCTGTGCCAGTCCCACAGCACCGTTGACTAAATGGACTTCTGCTTCCACAGTTGGTCTGCCACGGGAGTCGAGAATTTCGCGAGCTGCGATCGCTTCAATGGCAGTATCTAAAAAGTTAGTCATCTGTGCTTTCTCCTTTGTATCCTGATACAAATACTTTCTTCTTGCCAACCTTACACAATCAGTAGCTTTGCCCAATCGCTAGCATAGGGGTTTAAAGGACTTTGTTGGCTGAGGTTAAAGAAGATTTCCAATATTTAGTTCTGAGGGAACAAGGAACAGGGGGGAAACTTTTTACTCAGCACGGGCTAAACGCCCCGCTATCGCGCTTCAGCACTCCAATTAAATAATTCGTAATTCGTAATTCGTAATGACGCGACGCTCGATGACTCACTAACGCTACGCTATCGCTACCGCTGACGCTCGAGGACTCGCTAACGCTAACGTAATTAAGTTTTGTAATGGGGATTTAGCGCCAACGCAAAACTTGCCGGTTATAGAACTGGGGGACTTAAACCCACGGAACTTGTTAAGGGGGAAACCCTGTCAGCTTTACCTACTATCCAGAATTAATAAGAGCTTAATTAATTATGAAACTACTTATTCCAATTGTCGGTATTGTTTTATTAGCTAATGCTTGTGCTTCTAGTGCTAATAACTTTTCGCAGGTGAGTAATGGTGTTAACTCGAAAACAGAAAACTGTCCGAATTCTACAGTTGTTTCCTTACCTGTGCCAAATAAAAACGAAAGCTTTTATGATCGGTTTAACTATCATATTCGCAATATTGTGGCCAACGCTGATACCATTAAGTTTCAAACCCTCAAGCAAGATTTTGTTTTTTGTCGGGGTAACAATACTTGGACTGTGCAACCAGGAACTTTGCCTCAAGAGTTACAGCCACCGAGTAATTATGCTGAATTATCCCAAGAAATAGTAAATCCCAAGTTTAAAAATCTTGATTTTCAGGGTCAAACTTATCAGTATCGAGTGATTTTAGAACCGCGATTTTCTCTTGGACAAAACAATAATTTATCAAGGCCAAATATCTCAGACCCAGCTAAGGATAAGATTGTTTTGGAGTTGATTGCCCCCAATAGCAAAAAACCTCAACAACAAACTTTATATACTCTCAAAGATTTACAAAACGCAGCAGTAAAAGAGGGGTATACAGCCATAGGAAGCCAGTTGGGTTTGCCTCGTGTTACCGCAGTGGTGATTTATGGCGATCGCATTTGGTGGTCTGTTGCTTTTGAGCAAGGTGAAGGTAACAACGGGATTGCGACTATTGTCAGTTATGAACCACAGACTAATAAATTTACCTTAATTAAACCCCAAGAACTTGGGTTTACACAAATTACCGATTTAGCCATCACAGGAGATGCCAAAAATCCCACTTTTTGGATGGGTACTCATGTAAGTGGCGAAGGAAATCCTTACATTCCTGCTAAAGGATTAGTTGCTTACCGTCCCAGTCCACAAAACCCCAATTCCGGTACTTTAAGCGCCTATACAGTCCACAATAGCCCTATAGTGGGGGCAATTCCTGACAAGCTTTTGTTAGAGAAAGAAAATCTTTGGGTAAGTACTGCCAATGGTGTTTGTCAAGTAAAATGGCAAGCCGTTGATAATCCTCAGAGTTGGTCTTGTTGGCGATTTACCGCAATGTCTAAACTACCATCAACAGAACTTCCACTTTATAGTGCGTTAACTAATAAAACTCCAGCTGTATTTTTATCTGCTAACAATAGTGAGAAAATAGTAGAGGTATTGTGGTGGAGTCCTGTAAATTTCCAGACTCTTAAGGGACGCTATGAGGTGAGATATCCTCAAGGCTTTACAGTTGCATTAGATGAGGGTGCAAGTCTTTATGAGTTTAAGCGTTCTCTCTCACCAGGACAATTACCTGTAAATTGGCCTGGTTTCCAGTGGCATTGGAATGGACAAAGTTTCATGCGAGCATTAGATGAGGTTTCTTTAAATGCATTTGGTGGTGGCCCACGAGGTCTTGGTTCTGGTGAACTTTCAGCAAACGTTCCCACCAATTGGAATGCGATGCGGGGTGATTTAGAGTTACTTCAACTGACCCCAAAATCTACTAGCATCAAATATTACTCTGGCTGGGTTGATGAAGCCAAGCTTCAACCTTACTTAACAGTTGTGCCACAAGAGCAACCAAAAAATCCACAACCAAATCCTTTGAACGCTATCATCAAGCAACTTGAAAATTCAAAAAAATAGGGAGTAGGGAGTGGGGAGTAGGGAGTAGGGAAGAAATATTTTTATAGTCCCTTGCAAAAGTCCCTCTTTGCGTTCTTTTCGCTGCGCCTCTGCGTGAGCTTTTCACAGTATTATTCAACAACATTAAAGTATTTATGCAAGAAGTCTAATGTCTAGAGTACCTGTTGCTTTAACTATTGCTGGTTCAGACAGTGGGGGTGGTGCGGGAGTTCAAGCAGATTTACGTACCTTTGCATTTCATTGTGTCCACGGTACTAGCGCCATAACCTGCATCACAGCCCAAAATACTTTGGGGGTGGTGCGGGTTGATGCGATGTCAACTCAAGCAGTTGTAGCGCAAATTCGGGCGGTGGTTGAAGATATCGGCGTGCAAGCAGCGAAAACAGGGATGTTGCTTAACCAGGAAATTATCTCTACTGTTGCCCAGCAGATAGAAGCTTTGCAAATCGATCATCTAGTAGTTGACCCGGTGATGGTGTCACGCACGGGGGCACAATTAATAGATGATGACGCTGTTAAGACTCTCCGCCATGCCTTGATTCCCAAAGCAGCTATTGTCACACCCAACCGTTACGAAGCTCAGATTTTGAGCGGTTTAGAAATTGATTCCTTGGATGATATGAGGGCTGCTGCTGAAATTATCCACCAAACTTTAAAAGTGAAAGCCGTTTTAGTCAAAGGTGGAGGAATGCAGGGGAATTTGCGTGGTATTGATATTTGGTTCGATGGGCAAAAGCTGGAGACTTTAACAACCAAACAAGTAGAAACAAAAAATACTCATGGTACTGGTTGTACCTTATCAGCTGCGATCGCTGCTAACCTAGCAATGGGAAAAGACTTGTGGACAGCAGTACAACAAGCAAAAGCATATGTCACCGTCGCACTCGCTTATTCTCTAGATATTGGTAAAGGACAAGGCCCTGTAGGACATTTTTTTCCATTGTTACAAGAGAATAGGGAATGGGGAATTAAGAAGACACGGTGAGGTGGGGAAGGGGGGAATGGATGTTAACACTTTCATCTAAATTCTCATTGACAACTGCCCATTGAACACTGACAATTGACCAGGCCCAAAAATGTAAATAAAAAATCTTTGCTCTCTCAGCATTTTTCAATTATTCTTGGGCATAGTTTCAGGACTAACTATCTCTGTTAGCATCTCTGTACGATCTAATTACTTTAATTTTTAATACTAAGCCCCGATGCGAGCAAGCACAGGTTCTGTTCATAGGAATTCACCTAATACTCAAGCCTACTCTCCCTCTGTACCAATTTCTGTATACCGAGAATTGGCAGCAGAGTTACAGGCAACACAAACAAGATTGAATGCACTCACCGCCCAAAATCAGCAATTAGTGCAAGAAAATCAACTACTCCGTCAAGAAATTACTAAAGTTGTGCAGTCTTTTATACACCTACAAGATTTTGTAGATTACAAGACAACGCCTAGCAATCACCAAGCCTCTCATACTGCTGCCGGGGTCAAAAGTGTCGCCAAGCAGCCAGTAACGCCAGCGCGCCCACGCCAGCAGGCTTCTCGTCCACGTCCACCTGTAGCACCCAAAGCACCCTCTAAAAATAACCGCCGTCAAGACTTTTCCGTACCTGTAATGGAAATGTATCCGATGTCGGAACCAATGTTTATAGAAGAACAAGAAGTAAGATATTATCCCACCACCGAGTCAGGCTCAAGAGAACTCAGCGGCTGGGGGTTAATTATTACTATCTTATTAATTATGCTGACTGCTTTTGGTGCTGGGTATTTAGTTGTACGCCCTCTGTTTGAACATCAAAATCGTTAATTAATACTTCCACAGTTAGTATAAAACTCTCAATTGATTGAGTCATTCTTTTTTAAGTAAGCGATGTCTACAATAGGCTAAAGCTACGCCAACTGCAACACTGCTAAAATAAATTCATAATTAATTGATGCCGTATCCATTCTATGACCATAGTTCAAGAATTAGATGCTCAAGAAGGCATCCCTGATGATGTAATATTTCCCCCTGGTGATTTATATAGTGACGAGCCTCCCTTGGAAAGCGAACTGCATCTAGAGCAAATCATGCTCTTACTCAAATGTTTAAAATGGCTGTGGAGAGACAGAAATGATTTTTATGCAGCGGGAAATCTGACTATTTACTATAATCCAAACCAACTTAAATCAGAATATTTTCGAGGCCCAGACTTTTTTGTAGTCTTAGGATGTGAACGCAAAACCCGTAAAAGTTGGGTTGTTTGGGAAGAAGATGGTAAATACCCTAATTTAATTCTAGAAATACTTTCTGATTCAACAGCAAAGACAGACAAAGGTTTAAAAAAAGAAATTTATCAAGATACTTTCCGCACCCTTGATTATTTTTGGTTCGACCCATACACATTAGAATTTGCGGGATTTCATTTAGTAGATGGAGAATATCAACCTCTGCAACCAAATGAACAAGGACAGTTGTGGAGTCAACAGTTAGGGTTATATTTGGGAATTTATGAGGGTTTATTACGGTTTTTTACACTAGATGGACAACTAGTACCAACACCTGAAGAAACAGCACAACAAGAAGCTGAAAAAGTAGAACGTTTGGCAGCAAAATTACGAGAGTTAAATATCGACCCAGATACAATTATCTAACTCAAACTTATACCAAAGAGAGCAGAAAGCACCAAATTCAAGTCGCTAGGAATAGCGTATGTGTTGATATCTTTGTGAACTATTTTTTCTTGGTGCTGAAAGATGCCAAATTTCCAAGTATCCCCGGTTGTTACAGTACCATAAAGCTTTGGAACTGTTGAATCAGTCCATTGATCAAGAGCAATCAACTCTACCGCCAATTGGGTAAAACCTCTTGCTAAATCGGCATTTTTCGCTTTAATTACTAATAAATTTTGTGCAGTAGGAATGAAATAATCAAAACTGCCTTTGAGCCAATTGCTTATTCGCACAGGATATTCAATTTTGAGTGGTACTTGAATAAATTTACAAATAGTTTTGAGAATTGGAAAAATTAGTGCTTCACGTCTAGCCATCTCAGAAACAGGATCTACCAATGTGAGATTTTCTTGCAGTTCTATTCTCAGTGGTTGTGGATCGATTGGCAACTGCTGTGGAAGTTGCAGTGAACTATTTTTGAGAGTAACACCAAATTCAGCTAGGATATCGGCGCTATCGTAGGCTAATTCGGCATACTTGCTGAAGGTATAGCTTTCAGATGGATCGAGAATCTTGGCTTTGCTCATGATGATAGCGATCGCTAACGCCAACTAATAAATGGTGTTAACAATAATTATACTTCTTTGTGAGTCTAAGAATACCAGTAGGTTTTTCAGGAGTCGCAATATCAGAGGAAATAAAAAGCGATTTTCCTATCAAATAAAAAGAGCGATCGCTGATTTATCTTGTCACAAAAGACAATTTTTATGATAGGCTAAATTTATGGTCATGAATAAACCGAGTCATTTTATTATACTAAACACTAGCTATCTTGTTGTTACCTGTTCTCGAAGGCTTTTCATAATCTCATCAATTTGATTGCCAAAAAGTTTATTTACTTTATCAGATTGTTGCCCAATTAAGTTTGAAGTAAAAATAATACTACCCGGAACAAGTATAATGCCAGACAATAGAGTAAGAATTATAACACTTACTAGATTCGTTGGCAGATTCCATGTTGTAGAAATTTGCTGGATTTCATTAGTCAAAGCAATTTGTTGGATTTTTTCTAACTGAAAAAATTTTGTATAGAAAAAGGATAATATCAAACCTAAAATTGTTGCATATCCTAAAACAGCTTGGCTTTTCTTACCCCATAACAAACGCTTCCAAGCTAACCGTTTCCAGGCTGCCCTTTGAAAATGATAAAAGTCTCTAGTTGCATGGTTTAAAAAAGCAACATATAGGCTATCTTTAATTTGTAAATTTCTCGCAATCAGAAGGGTAAGAAAATGCCCTGATCTAGCTATTCTCTCTTCAGTATTGGGAAAGTTAATACATTGCTCACTACCATCTTGAAACTGCATCCATAGTGCTTGGTCTACTGACACTGAACTACCAACACTTGTACTATCTCCATCCTTTTTGCAGCTCCCGATCATCAATACAGCCTTTGTGGTTGTTTGTAGAGATAGCGATCGCACTTTTACCAATTGAGCAGATTAAAAAAGGTACTGCAATCGCAATCAACAAGACAAATTTCTGCTGGTATCTTACGCATTGCATTTACTACCTCATTAGGATCGCCAACATAAAAAATGAGCCAACTGTTTGCTATCAAGTTTCAATACTGTTGGTTCTACATTCAGCTAAAATACTGTATATCACTTATGCTGTGATGTAATATAAAACACTTAATAAAATAATACTTTGTTACAAATTAGTTAGCATCAAACGTCAAAATTACAGGAATATGACGACTAAGGCATCAAGTAAAAATAAGTAGTGCGAGCATCTTGCTCGCGCGGGCAAGATGCCCGCACTACAAATATTAAATTGTTCAACTTATTTTTACACGACTCCTAAGATGACTACACACAACCCATACCGCAATCATCAGTGGCTATTTCTATTCGAGATGCAACCATACTCAAGAAAAATTGTTTTGCCCAACTTATCAAGAAGACGCGGGGACGCGGGGACGCAAGTCCCAGGGGTTTAAGACCCCCACTGAATCTTCGATTCAGTGGCTTGAATTCAGACGGGGATTGAAACCCCGCCTGAATTCTTTCTCCGCGTCTCGCCTTCTCCGCGTCCCCGCGTCCTTGAACATCCTCTGCTGACTTCATAGAGGGATGGGCACTCTCGTGGCTTAGGATAGATAAACAAAGCTATTACAAGTCAGGAGTCTAGAAAATGAAAAAAGTAGAAGCAATTATTCGCCCATTTAAGTTGGATGAGGTGAAAATTGCCTTGGTTAACGCTGGTATCGTTGGCATGACTGTTTCTGAGGTTCGGGGTTTTGGACGCCAAAAAGGTCAAACTGAGCGTTATCGTGGTTCTGAGTATACCGTTGAGTTTTTGCAAAAACTTAAAGTAGAAATCGTAGTTGAAGACAGTCAGGTTGATATGGTAGTAGATAAAATTATCGCTGCTGCCCGTACTGGCGAAATTGGCGATGGTAAAATTTTTATCTCCACTGTAGAACAAGTTGTGCGGATTCGTACTGGAGAAAAGAACACAGAAGCAGTTTAAGTTGTTTTTCACGGCTAATAGGGACGGGTTGATGAATCTGATCACTTATTTAACTGGGAATATTTGTGAACCCGCCCCTACTTTATACTCTTGTTTTTCTCTGTTCCCTATTCTTTTTCATTTTTTGTCCGGTTTGGAATTGTGATCACAAACTCTGTGCCCTCTTCGGGAGTGGAGTTAACTTGAATACTGCCGTTGTGTTTTTCGATAACGATTTGATGAGCGATTGTCAACCCTAATCCTGTTCCTTTTCCTACACCTTTTGTCGTAAATAAATAATTAAATATTTTCTGCTTTATAAGTTCCGACATGCCGATACCATTATCTTGAATCCGAATAATTATATGAGAAACTAAAGCAGATTCTTTTTCATGCTCAATTTGTGCTTCTGTGGAAATTTTAATCCAATTTGGCTTAATTAAAATATCTTCAAAACTGCGCTTTTGGTTCGATTGTTCTATGGCATCGATCGCATTTGCCAATAAATTCATAAAAACCTGATTTAATTGTCCAGGGTAGCATTCAATCTCAGGTATCTTACTATAGTTTTTAATTACTTGAATTGCAGGCCGTGAATCGTTAGCTTTCAGACGATGTTTAAGAATTAAGAGGGTACTGTCGATACCCTCGTGAATATTACAACAAATGGGGCGATCGCTATCTGTGCGAGAGAATGTGCGTAAACTGGTGCTGATGTTACAAATTCGATTGGTACTTTCTTGTAAAGATTGTACTAGCTTGGGCAAATCTTCGCGGAGATAATCTAAGTCAACGGCATGGAATTTTTCTTGAATGGCGGTGATTGGCTGTGGATAATACTGTTGGTAAAGATCAATAATTTCGAGCAGGTCTTTGATGTATTCTTCGACATAGCTAATATTGCCATTAATGCAACCAACTGGATTATTAATTTCGTGGGCAACGCCTGCAACTAACTGTCCCAAAGCAGACATTTTTTCACTTTGAACAAGTTGAATTTGGGAAGTTTGCAAATCTTTTAAAGCTTGGGATAGTTGTGCAGTCCGTTCTGCAACTTGCTGTTCTAGGTTTTTTGTCAGACTCCGCAGGTGTAAATGGGTTTTCACCCTTACTAAAATTTCTTTCTCTTGAAAGGGTTTGGTGATGTAGTCTACAGCACCGAGTTCAAATCCTTTCACCTTGCTATCAATATCTGCAAGTGCTGTCATAAAGATAATCGGAATATGATGAGTTTTAGGATTTGCTTTAAGGCGTTGGCATGTCTCAAATCCATCAATTCCTGGCATCATAATATCCAATAAAATCAAGTTTGGTTCATTATATTGCATATGGTTTAAGGCACGTTCTCCACTCAGGACGCTAGCAACTTCAAATCCCGCATCCATTAATGTTTCTGAAACGACCTCTATGTTTGCTGGTGTGTCATCAACAATAAGAATGTATCCAGTTGTAGATGTATGCATGGTGTATTTATAGGAAAAGGTCAAATAACAACCAACAGAAAAATATTTCACAAATCATTTAAGACTGCTGTAGATATTGCTGAATCAATTTTTCAATCTGCTCTGACTGGAATTGTTTAGCCAAGTACAAAACTTGTTGAATAAAAGGGGTGTATCTAGCATCTGCTTGACTAATTTTGTGTGCCTCTTCTGTGAGTTTTTTCAAGCGATCCTGTTGGGCTAAAACAAGTAATTGTTTTAAGTCTTCGACAGGTGGCAAGATAATTTCAGTGTCGTTATTTGTAGCTAAATGGTTGGTATTGCCAGTGCTTTGTGTCTCGGTGAACTCATAATTCCAAGTCAGTTGCAAGTGCTTCTCTAGCAGGCTAAATAGTTCATCTGTTTGAACAGGCTTAGGTAAAAAATCATCTCCACCTGCATCAATGCTCATTTGGCGGTCAATTTCTGCAACGGAGGCAGAAGAGACAATGACTTGGAGGTGCTTTAATTCTTCTGAGGTTCTCAACTGCTTCAGCATCTCAAAACCGTCCATCACTGGCATTGCCAAGTCAGTAATAATCAAGTCAGGTTGTTGCTGTCTAGCTTTATCTAATCCCTCTTGACCATTTTCTGCTTGTGTGAGTTGAAAACCCAAGGGTTCCAGCAAGTTCACAAGTACAGAACGGTTTTCCCAGCGGTCATCAATGAGCAAGATGTGGCGTTGTTGCCCTTGATAACTGATGATTTGTCCCGCTGCATTAGCAGAATTTTGGCGTATCCAATCAGTTGCGATCGCTAATTCTACCTCAAAGAAGAAATTACTACCAACATCAAGCTGGCTGTTAACTTGAATCTCTCCACCCATGAGTTGAACAATTTTTTGACTAATCGCCAAACCTAATCCTGTGCCTTCAGACTGGCGTCGGCAATCGCCCACTTGTTCAAATGCCTGAAAAATTTTCTCAACTTGCTCTGGAGCAATACCAACTCCAGTATCATGAACACAGAAGCGAAGTTGAGAATTTGGTAATTCTTGAGTTATGACTTCGACTTTAAATATCACACCACCTTGATCTGTGAATTTAATCGCATTCCCAAGTAGATTAATCAACACCTGACGCAGACGCTTTTCATCGACTTGAACGCCTTCGGGTAAATTTGGGTCGGGTTGATAAGTAAATTCGATGCCTTTTTGGTCAGCACGGATACGGCAGATTTCAACTACGCCTTGGAGAAATGAAGGAAAGTGGAGTGCTTTAGGTGTTAACTCAAGCTTGCGGGCTTCAATTTTGGACAAGTCCAAAACATCGTTGATTAGAGTGAGCAAATGAGAGCCACATTGATGAATAATATTAACACCGTGACGCTCTTTATCAAGTAATGCTTTAGAGCGGCTGAGGATTTGAGCATAGCCAAGAATTCCGTTGAGAGGCGTTCGTAGTTCATGGCTCATGTTGGCGAGAAATTCGCTCTTAGCTTGATTGGCACCATCGGCTACTTCTTTGGCTGCTTTCAGTTCTAGAGTACGCTCTTCCACACGAGTTTCTAGTTCTGTAAAAGACTCTCGCAATTGCTTCGCCATGCGGTTAAATGACTCTGCTAATACTCCAAGTTCTTGAAATGGTGATGCTTCCACCTGTTGGTTTAGCTGATTGTCCGCAATGGCTTCTGATGCTCGACTAAGTCGTAAAATCGGGCGAGTAATCCATCGAGAAGTGTAGATACCGATAATGGTAGCTAGAGCTAATGCTACTAAACATAAGAAAATTGTGATCCGTGTATTAGCATTAATTTGTCCCATGAAGTCAGACTCTGGAACAACGACAACGACCAACCAATCTAAACCCCACTCGTCATTCCAGGGCGTTACTTTAATGATCTGTCGTTTACCACTAAGTACAAACTCTAATGAATAATTTTTCTTAATGTGCTGAAGATTACTAAACTTTTCGTTTAAATATCTTGTGGTTGCTCGAATCAGAGGGTCTTGACTGTTGTCTGCTTGAAGTCGTTCGGCTTTACCATTATTGAGTGTGAATGGCTGCTCTTTGCTAGAGCTAGCAATCATTAGTCCATTACGTTCCACAATAAAAGTTTTTCCAGATGGGCTTACTTTTAATCGCCGCAAAAAATCACTAATCTGCGTTAGCCGTTGGTCAACCCCAATGACACCAATAAGGTTATTCTTTTGATAAACTGGACGGTTTGCAGAAACAGACAGGGTATATGGCGGAGACTGCCATTGATAAAGCGTCCAAGTTGGTTTACCTGCCCGTGCAGGTTCCTGATACCAACCTTCTGACTTGGCAATGTATGGCCCATTATCAATAGCTAGTGTGGTACGATTTCCTTGCTTATCTGTATTGTAGATGTACCAATGCTGATTTCCATTGCGTCTTTGAGAAACCTCATCAACAGTGACACGACCATCTTCAAAGAAACGTCCAGACCCTGCAAACTCACCTGTTGTCAATGCAAAGCCAATATAGCCAATATTATATAGTTGCAATTGCCGCCAGTAGAACTGTCCTAATTGCTCTAAATCTTTAGGGCTAAGCAATCCCAAATCGATCGCGTCCCCGTTGATCTGAGCGAGATAACGAGCTGTGCTGAGTTGAGTGTTAAGATGCTGATCGATGCGATCGCTCACCTCTGTTTGCAGGCGAGAAGCAAGCTGATTGATCGCCTTCTGTCCATTGCGAAAGGATAGATAGCCAACTAATCCCACAGCTGCAAATATTTGCAGTACAAATGGGACAATTAAAACCATCCTTAAAGGCAAAGATCTACTGGGTTTCAGGCTAGGCTGAATCATTGCCGATGAAGTCTGTGACTCAAGAGTTTTTCAATATTAGAGTACCCATAAGCCACACTTGACTATCAATAATCATTACCCTTTTTTTTAACTGCTTGAATTTTCATATCAAGTCCGGCTAATCGCTGATCATTAAAATCTCTTTGCGTCTTTTGATTTTTTATTTTCAACATATCAAACTACTTCTAATAATTTAAATCTCAATTTTGTTTGCTCAACATAACTTGATATTAACTGCACAGCTTGATGAGGTTAAATTCATCAAAAAAATAGCCTACAGTAGGCGAATAACATCCTATTTGATAATTAGCTCAGTATTTTCGTTAAGTTAAGAAGTTAGTCTAAATTAATACTAACCCCGGCGAATATAATTCGCGACTATATAGACAAAACCCACCTCCGTGGGTTTCAAGAACTCGATTTTCCGTGTTTTCCACGGAGGTGGACTAAGCTTTGTGTAGTAGCGAATTATATTCGCCCAAAACTTTTCAAACATCCTCTAAACAGACAGGTACTTGGAGATTGCTTATTATATAAATATCGACATTCAGATTAAGTTACACTGACAACAAGATCTGAATCTTAGCAAACAGGTTATATCAACATGTTCGCCCGCAAAATCCTAGTTGTTGAGGATGAAAAATTACAAGCCTCCAATATTAGAAATAGTTTACAAAAATTAGGATATTTTGTACCAGAAATCATTGATTCGGGTGAAGAAGCGATAAAAAAAGTAGCAGAAACTAATCCAAATCTAGTATTAATTGACATCTGCTTAGCTGGCAACATCGATGGTATGCAAGCAGCAGATATTATCCAGAATCATTTCCAGATTCCCGTACTGTATTTAACAGATTATTCAGAATATACAAATTTATCTAAACAGCAACTAAGCGAGCCTTTTAGCTACATTATCAAACCATGTATAGAGAAAGACTTACATATTGCGATTGAAATGGCTTTATATAAACACCAAATTGAAAAGAGATTACAGCAACAAGAACAGAGATTAGCGGCAATTATCGATAGCATGGGTTGTGCCGTAGTAGTGACACATGCCGATGGTTGTATTCACATGATTAACCCAGTAGCAGAAACCCTCACTGGCTGGAAGCAAGATGAAGCTTTTGGAAAAGATTTCATAGAAGTTGTCAGTTTAGTTGACAAAGAGACATCAGAAGCGATCGCAAACGTAGCCACACATGCCATCGAATCAGGTGAGATTTTCAATTTACCAGAAAACTGTACGTTAGTGACCAAAGATGGTGTGGAAATACCGATTGGAGACAATGTTGCACCTATTCGCGATCGTAATGGTAATATTACTGGTGCAGTTTTGGTTTTTCAAGATATCAGCCAACGTAAGCACAAAGAGGCGCAACTGCTTCGCAATGCATTCTATGATGGATTGACAGCCTTACCAAATCGCATTTTATTCATAGATAGATTGAGACAAGCAATTGAGCGTAGTAAACGCAGAACCGATTATAACTTTGCAGTTTTGTTTTTAGATTTAGATGGTTTTAAAGGGATTAACGATCGCTTTGGGCACACAATAGGGGATGATTGTTTGGTAGAGATTGCCCGACGCTTAGAGTCTTGCTTACGTAGCGGCGATACTGTAGCACGATTTGGTGGCGACGAATTTACCATCCTTTTAGAGGACATTAAAGACGTTACCGATGCTACTAACGTTGCTAAACGCATTCAAGAAACTATTGGACTACAACTTAATCTCAATGAGCATCAGCTATTTATTACAGCTAGCATTGGCATTGCTTTGAATCATAGCTATCATGAAGAGCCAGCAACTCTCCTACGAGATGCTGATATTGCCATGTACCGAGCTAAGCAGCAGGGAAAAGCTTCGTATGCTGTCTTTGATTAATTAGGGAATGGGGAATTGGGAACTTGTACTGAGCGGAGTCGAAGTATGGGGAATGGGGAAAAAACAGAGAAGCAAAAAATGCTTGCGAGTGAATTATATCTTGCAGAAGATCCTGAGTTAGCTGCCGAAAGCAAGCAAGCTAGTCGGCTCTTACGACTCTATAATTCTACAACTGAAGAACAGCAAGAGCGGCGACAACAAATCTTACAAGAATTATTAGGAAAAGTCGGACAGAAAATTACAATTGTGCCACCATTCCATTGTGATTATGGCAGTAATATTTATGCTGGCAACGGACTATTTATGAACTATGGCTGTGTAATTTTAGATTGCAATACAGTTCACATTGGTGACAATGTCTTATGCGCTCCTTACGTACAGATTTATACAGCTTATCACCCCGTAGAACCAGAAATCCGTTTAACTGGTAGAGAACTAGCTGCCCCGATTATGATTGGTAATAATGTCTGGATTGGTGGTGGTGCAATTATTTGTCCTGGGGTGACAATTGGTGACTGTACAACCATCGGTGCTGGCAGTGTAGTTGTGAAAGATATACCTGCAAATGTCGTTGCTGCTGGCAATCCTTGCCGTATTATAAAGATGTTAGGCTGAAAACCCTTGAGGAACAGGCGCACAGCGCAGTATTCCGGACTTCAGGCAAGGGATGAAAGCCGAAGACGGCGTTTACGCCTTTGTGATGTTTTCGTCCAGACGTACTGGTTATTGACCGCACAAACTTAAAAAATGAGGAGCTATGGGAAAAATACTCGACTGTACAGCAACCGCAATCAATCCCTTTAGTAATAGCCATAATTTAAGCTGGCGTTAACAAAATTAACTGCTGCTGGAGGAGTGTTCTCACCCCATCTAACTCTAGTTGCACACTTGTTAAAATTTCTGCCACTGTTGAGTTACCATCACAGTTTTGCAGAAACTCAAACTCTGCTTCTGATAAATTCACTATTTGGTAGTCGTGATTAAATATAGCTCGACTGGGAAACCCGTCAATGCAAGGACTGAGTTCTACAGTTGCTGCCAATAAGGTGCTATCGTTTGACCAGTCGGCTTTAGTGAGGGGAGGACGACCGAGGAAGAATTCGTAATGGGTAACTTCTGGGTCTAGTAATTCTATCAAACGGTAGCGCTGGCGATCGCTTAATTCTTGCGATCGTTCTATTAATTCTGGTGCTTTGCCTAAAAGCCTGTCTAACTGCCAGAAACCAGGGTTTGAGAAACCGATAAACTCTAAACCTGCTGCATCAATCAATTCAAACAGCGTGTCAATGTTGTAGTCAATCTCCTGCGGATGCACGTACATATCAGCAAAGCACTCATCTCGCTGGTTTTCCCATGACCAACGTTGTTTTTCGTATTTGACAATTCGGTTATTTTCTGGTAAGGAAGAGAATATCTGGCGTCCGACTTGCACACCATCGCGGTAATCGCCTCGTTTGTCACCTTGGAGAATGGCGATCGCTTTTTGCATTAGTTGAATTTCCCAGCGGCCTAACTCCCCATACACAAAAATGTGCATGAAGCCGCCTGGGGCTAACTTTTTCGCTAAGGCTTGAATTCCGCGAATTGGATCGCTTAAGTGATGCAAAACGCCAACGCAATTAATTAAATCAAACTCACCCGGTAACTCTTCCACATCATACAAGCTCAGGTGATGAAACTCAACACGGTTTGCTCCAGAACGCTGACAGCGCTCTTTTGCCACTGCTAAAGCACCTGTGCTAAGGTCAATTCCGACAACAGCAGCTTTGGGGTTGAGGTGAACCAGATACTCTGTACCAACTCCTGTACCACAACCAGCGTCTAAAATGCGGATATCTTGCCTTTGGGGTTTATAACCCGTGCAAAAACTATGGGCAGTTAGCCAATTCCAGCGCCAATTATAACCTGGGGGTGGTTCATCTAGTAGGGGTTCTGGCGGAAAGGGGTAGGTGTTGTAGAGTTTGGCAACGGCAGCACTTACAGCTTGGGAGTCTGACATGGTGAGGGTGTAAAGTAGGCGATCGCAATCTCATACCTTACATCATTTTGACCTCTATAGTATCGCCATTCTTATATAGTCCAATCTTCTAAAAGCAATTTAGGCACTTTCACAAAATCTCTCCTGTTACGTGTGAGTGACGTACCCGACGCTGACTCTTCGAGTACAGCGCGGGCTTCTCAATGACTCTTCTATGAAGACATTAATTGAGCTTTAAGGGCGTGCGTCCCACGCGCCTTTATATTGATAGCCGCGTTTAAATC
>JAESGP010000173.1_pt1 | contig 22199 bp, 12 predicted proteins | sample 9269741 | NCBI WGS metagenome assembly JAESGP01 (sample SAMN15720684, study PRJNA650882) | algae metagenome | isolation source: Desmonostoc vinosum HA7617-LM4 and co-occurring heterotrophs from cave wall | place: USA: Waikapalae cave, Hawaii | collected 2011-05-27
TCGAGGTCGATTACGCGGGTGCTCCCGTTTTGAAAGCCCAGCAGCAGGCGGTGCTCGTCCTCTGAAAAGGCCAGAGCCGTAACCGCCGGGAGGTCGGGAAGTGGTCGTTTCGCGAAGGCCTGTGCGCGGTCGTAGAGCACGAGCTTGCCATCTCGGAGGAGCGCTAAGTAGCGGCCAGTACGCGAAACTGTTAGGTGAGAGATCCCGGCTTTGTCGTTCTCGATCTGGCCGATCAGGGCGCCTGTCCGGCCGTCCCAGGCCGCCAAGCCGACCGTCGCGCGATAACCTGACTCGTTCGGCTTGTCGAGCGTAGCCACGAAAAGCGAGCCGTCGCGACTGAATCGGCCGCCGGTCTCTGGTGCGCCGAGGTCGGCGGCGAGGCGGGTGAGCGGCAGGCGGGTCTGCGTGTTGACGAGAACGGGCTGCCGTGCCTCGCCGTACGGGATGTCTTCGCCGGTCAAGGTGCGCAGGTCGGTGACAACCCAGTTCCCGTCGGGCGAGGCGACCCATTCGTCTAGGCTTGAGATGCTGAGATCGGAAGCCTCGATCTTGACGTCGGGCGCCAGGAACCGTGTAGGCCTGTTCTCGTTTAGTCCGACCAAGCGCCCGTCTCGGTCCCATTTGAGGATCGTGTTGTCGCTCTCCAAGCTCGCCTGATCCTCGTTGAGCGTAAGTGCGTCCGGTGACGGAATTTTGTCACCGTCCATATCCGTACGCCTGCTACCCGACAGCACCCTGCCTGTGTCCAGCGAAACAACCCTATTCAGCAAGGACGAAGCCGTAATCGAAGCGGAGTCCTCCGACACGAGAATCGCCCCGCTGGTCAGGCCACCCACGACCAACTCCGGGTGAACGGACGCGTCGAGCGAGCTCACGAGCCGGCCGTCGGCGCCGTTGCGGATCTGCAGCCCGTCCGCTCCGGTTGTGTCGAATACTCGTCTGCCGTCGCCAGGACGGTCGGAAGACCTTTCCGTCCGGCTGGCAGTCCGGTAGGTCGGGGCGGACATGGACCTTGTCTAAGGAGGTCTCGCCCCATGCCGCGATTACAGCGCCCGAGTTCGGGTCGATCAGGGCGTTCCCTGTCGTGCCAAAGACGAGCGCCCGCGAACCGTCGTTCGACGCTTCGAGATGCAGGACCTCACCTAAGTGCTTTGGCAGTGTCCGGCGCGTAGGCTGAACCGCTTTGGTCGCGTCCTGAACCAAAAGACTGCCTCCTGACACGGTCAGGACAGTCCGGCCGTCCCCAAGCATTCGCGGCAGCCGCCCCTCTAACTTGGCTTTGATGCGGCCAGTCTCCAGGTCGCCGACCACAACGCCTTCGGCGTTCTCGACAAGACCCACGTTTTGTCCCAGCTGGTAGCGCAGGCAGGAGGCCGGGAATGTAGAGAAAATACCTCCATCGGACAGGCGCATTGTCACGAGCCGTGGGCGGCCGTCGCGCGCGCGGGCGGGCAGAATGCCCGCGGTCTGGGGATTGCCTTCGGAGGGCGTGACAAGCAGCGTGAGGCGTCCGCTGCCAGTAAAGACAGGCAGGCTGCCGGCGAACTTGCGCGGCATGGACTTGCTGCGCAGCCCGAAGACCCAACTGTCGTCGCCATCCGACACTGCGGCGAGCCCCTGCGGCGCGTCAACGGCCACCTGTTTTACATCGACGTCGGCTGGGAGCTGTACAAAGCCAATGCGCCTGCCGGTCTCGTCTAGGACGGTCAGGGCCCTGCCGTTTAGCGCGTGCTTATGGACCGCAACGACAAAGTGCCCATCTACGGTGCGCAGCAAGCTCTTCGCAATACCGCCCAGCGCGATCGAGTTAAGCTGTTTGCCATCCGTAGTCGACCAGATTCCGAGGACCGATCCGTCGGCTGTGCTCGCGAATAGGCGCTCGCCCGTAAGGGACAGCAAGTTGTGCCATCTCGGCGCCTCAAAGGGCTGGGTGAACTTGGACCAAGCCGACCAGAAGCCGATGGTGCCGTCGCGTCCGCCCGTGACTAGCTGCGCTCCGTCCGGTGTGAACGCCAGGGTTTTAACCTCGCTCCCGTGAGCCCGAATTAGGGCGCTGCCTGTCCACCCCGCCGTCTCCACCAGGGCGACGGCGCCAGATGCGTAGCCGATCGCCAGCCGGCTGCCGTCGCGGCTGAAGGTCAGTGAGGTGATCGCAGCGCGGTCCCCAAGGATCTCGGTCACGAACGCTCCGGTACGCGGGTCCCAGACGCGCACGGATGTGTCGCTCCAGCCTGTGGCGAGGTGGCGCCCGCCCGGATCGAAGGCGAGGGCGTTCAGGATTCCCGGCTGGGTGAACTGCCACAGCTGCGATCCGGAGCTAATGTCGAAGACAGCCAGATTTTCCTGGCGGGACGCGGCTAAGAGCTGATTGTCAGGCGAGAAGACTGCATCGTCGACTCCGATGAGGTTGTTCTCGTTCGAAACGTTGAAGGTCGCAATCCGACGCCCAGTCTCCGCCTCCAGCACTGTCGCCGCCCTAAGCGGATCGCCCTGGCTTGTCACCGCGAGCAGACGGCCGTCGGAACTACTGCTCAGGTACTGTACACTGCCAAACGTTCGCCACTGAGCCTTTTGGACGGCGGCCATCAACGGATCAAGGCCCGTCCCCTTGCCCGTCGGCGGTGCGTCCGTAAACTTGGCGCCCTCAAAATCCCAGACGACCTTACCGCTGGCGATTTCAAACGCTTGGGCATGATTGTCCGACCACCCGATGATAGCCGTCCGGCCGTTCGGCCCGAACCGTCCAGACCAAGAGAACGACTTACCTGTTGGCGAGGGCGGGGCTTGCCACTGTAGGGCGCCCGTGGCGAGATCGTACACGCGCGGTCGTCGGTCACCGGCTACGAGCACACTGCGTCCGTTGGGGGCGACGTCGACGCTCGTGGCTACGTCGTTGAAGGTCGGCAGGCGATGAACGAGTTTGCGGTTGTCAAGATCATAGACCAGAGCCTCACGGCCACCGTTGCCGACTACAAGACGGCTTCCGTCCTGTGCGAAGGCGAAGGACACCGGGCTTCCGGCTGGGAGGCGCACCCGGTCTATGAACCGGTCAAGATGCATAGCCCGCATTAGAGCGAGACGACCCTCTGCGATTGGCTGCGCAGACAGCGTTCCCTCTTCGGACAGAGCACGTAGCGCGGTCGTGCGACCGATTGCGACGTTGCCTTTGTCAAGTTCAGTTTGCGCTGAGGCTGCCAGAATGCGCGATTGTTCGCGCTGGGACGCTGCCGCCCGCGCGTTCGCGGCTTCTGCCGCTCTTCTTTCCTGTTCAGCCGCGCCGCGAGCCGCTTCTGCGCCGGCCCGCGCCTCCTCAGCGCGGACGCGCGCGGCGTCCGCCTCCACCCTCCGCCGCAAGGCCTCCGCACGCCCCTCCTCAGCGAGCCGTGATGAAACCTCGGCCCGGTGCTCGTTGGTCAGCGCAACGCTTCGCTGTTGCTCCGCCTCTCGCCACTGCAGAGCAGCCAAACCGGCCAGACCAGCGAAGATTGCGACAAGGGCTGCAGCGGTTGTGAGCAAGGCGTTGCGGCGCAGCCGGTCAGCGCGCGCGGAAGCTGCGATGAACCGTCCCAGCGGCTCGTTACCTGACAGTCGCCAACGGGCAGCGAGATCTCGGCCTTCTTCAAGCGACAGACCAGTGAGGAGCGCACGACCCTTCTCCCGTCCCATAGGGGTGGCCTCGTAAGCTCGCAGCAAACTCTCCAGTCGGCTTCGGGTCTCGATGTCGCGCCGATCGGCCTGAATCTGCGCCTGGGCCCGTGGCCAGTGCTCGATCAGCGCCTCGTGCGACAGCCGCAGGCTCGTCTGCCGGTTGTCGCCCTCGACGGTGAGTAGGCGGATGTCGGGGGCGAGCAAGGCTTCGATTAGGCGGCGGGCCGGTGAGGCCTCGGCGAAGGCGTCCAGGTGGCTCGGGCGCGACGTTACCGCTTCCCCGGTGCTCGACGTTACCAAGGTCCGCAGAACCTCCGGCAGCGCCGCGGCCGCTTGCGAGTCGCGCGCGTCGAGGCCGGTCCAGGCCAGCTCGGCCCGCGTTGCGATCGCGCCCTTCAACTCACCCATTGCCCGGTAGCCTGCGAAGGTAAGGCTGCGGCCGCTGTTATCGACTACGTCGTGCCGATAGAGGTCTTCCAGTACCACCGAGAGCAACGGCAGCGCCCCCGGCTCGGCCGCCGCCGCCTCGGCCAGGACGGCGTCGAGGCCGATGCGCGCCTCCTCCTCAAACCCCAACCCGGTAGCGCGGGCCGGCCGCCGGATCACCTCGAGGAGTTCCGCCGCATCCGGCGGCAGCAGGTCGAGGCGTGCACCGTCTTCGGTCAGGCGCAGCAACTCGGGAATCGCTGCCGCGCGGTGCCAGAGATCCGAGCGCATCGTCGCGATCACCCAGACCACTCCCGAGCGGGCGAGCCCCGCGAGCAAGCGCACGAATGCGAGCCGGTCGTTCTCCGTGATGTCAGGGCGTGTGAAGAGCTCCTCCAGTTGGTCGACGAGCAGGACGAGGCGCGCCTCCTCGTGCGTGAGCAGGGCCTTGATGCTGCGCTCGTGCTCCGCCAGGGCGCCGAGCGCCGTCCGAAACGGATAGGAGGCGTCGTCAGTCGAGGCCCGCAGATGCCGGGTGAGTTCGGCGGCACCCGTGCCAGGGCCGCCGAGCTCCGCCAGCCCCTCGCCACGGGCCGCGTTGCCGGAGAGCAGAGCGCCGGCGAGGGCAGCGATGGGGTCGGCGCCGGCATCGCCCGGCCGCACTACGACCCGCCGCCAGAGCCCAACCCCCGGTACGGCCTTGGCCGCGACCAGAGCTGGCACGAGGCCGGCGCGGGCGAGCGAACTCTTGCCCGAGCCCGAGGCGCCGAGCACGACCAGGCAGCCGCAGCCCGTCTCGGCCGCCTTCGACAGGCGCAGCAGTCCAGAGCGAATCGCCCCATCTCGGCCGAAAAAAACCGGCGCGTCAGCGAAGTCGTAGGTCGAGAGCCCGCGATAGGGCGGTCCCTTCAGGTGCGCCGCTGGCGCACCATTGAACCCGGCCGCGAGCCGTCGCTCGATCAGCTTGGCGAGGTCCGCCTCCAGCCGCTCGTCGAAGGCCTCCAGACTATCGTAGCGGGCACTGGCCGCGAGGAACTCGCCGCGGTTCTCGAAGTGGCGCGCCCAGAACTCCTGGAGCGCCTGCCACTGCCGCTCCTGTTCGGCACGCAAGGCGGCGTCGGTCAGCGATGTGCCGGGATCGCCGCTACGGCGGTAGACGAGGAGGTCGGGCGTGTTGCGCAGTTGGAAGGCGGCAAGCGCGTCTTCGAACTCCCACTCAGTCCCAGTAACCGGCGTGCGACCGTCCATGCCGACGTATTCGCGAACGGACGTGCGAACCGGCAGCGGCGTCCCAAGCCGCGACCACAGGATCAGTACAACGATGTCATGCTGCGAGGGCAGCTCGATCTCGTCTTGGAAGTGGCCGCTGGCCCGCAGTGGTTCGCTCTCCCAAAAGTACGGCTGGACGTCGACGAGCCCGGCATAGTCGCGAGCGAGCTTGGCGATAATCAGCTGTGCCCGCAGGCGCTCCTCCCGCACGTCACCAGGGGACGAGACGAAAATGCGGAGCGGGGGAGGCATGATTGGGACGACGGTGGTTCGGTTGATGCGTTAGCTTAGCTGATCGACGTAACGCAAAGCTAGATGAACGTCATGGGTTTGGCATCAGAGGGAAGCTTCCCACCTAGAGCCAATGTTGCCGGACGGGCAGTCATGTTCGTTCTCGGTATGTTCAGAGAACTGCCCGTCGGCTGACATGGCTCGGATGCCGAAGGTCTACCTCGAGCCGGTCGCCTACTTCGGCTCCCGGCGCAAAGCAGACATGAGCCGGACTTCCGCATTGGGTTGAAAGCGGAACGTCCGCTTCTGGCGCGATCTTACCTGCTGGCATTCACCAGCGGAACAGCCGCTGTTCACTCTGCGCGGCCATCATCGGCACGTTTCAACCTCAGCCGTTGACCTCGCCTCGGCGTGCCCTGATTGATTTAATAGGGGTATAGTAGGGGAGAAGGATCCAACAGTCTCATACGCGTTCCGCGTCCTTCCACCTCTAAGGCTTTGTGAAAGAACGCTAAATCCACCTGCGTCCAAAGCCTTCCGCCACCGTCAGCTTTCCGGCCCGCTAATTCGTAATGAGGGGGTCGGGGGTTCGAATCCCTCTTGCGGCACCATTCCCGCTCATCGTTTCGAGCCTCGTTCGGCTCCGGCCGCAAACGGGCTCGATGGCGACGCGCTGCGGAGCGCCATATTGCTGGATAGCGTCGTCCTATGATTGCTGGAGCCAACCGCACCCGCCTCGTCGATGGGGCGAGGGTCACCGGACGCGTCGCCCTTGCGACGGCGGGGGGCTATGGCATCGCCGCCCTCGCGACCGCGCTGCTGTCCCAGACGCTGCCGCTCACCCGGTCCGAGGCCGTGACGACGGCGACGCTTCTCAGCTTCGCCATCATGGCGGGCGTGGTGGTGCTCGTCTTCGCGATGCGCTCCCTCTTGCGGGCCGCCGTCACGCTGCTGGGCGCGGCGCTCCTCCTCGGTGCGGGCCTGGGGCTGGCGGCAGGGCCCTCGTTCTTCCTCGGAGCTGGATCGTGAATGCCGGTTTCCGCCAGGTGGTGACCGAGCCGCGGGAGCGCGCGTGATGTCATCGGCCCTCGCTCTCAATCTGGGGCTCGGCTTCGCGGCGCTCTCGGCCCTTTGCCTGAGCCTGGACCGGCACCACAGGCAGGCCTTCCAGTCCAAGCCGGGAAGACGGCGCGTCGTTCTCCTGCGCGTGGCCGGATGGCTCGGTCTCGGCCTTTCCCTGCTTCTCGCCGGGCGGGCGGAAGGGTGGGCCTTCGGCCCGGTCCAATGGCTCGGGACGCTCACCGCAGCGGGCGTCGCCCTCGTCCTGCTGATGTCCTACCGGCCCCGCATCGTCTATCCGGCGAGCGCCCTGGCCCTCCTCGCGGCAGGGGCCGCGGCGTTCTCGTCGCTATCGAGCTGACGCCTGCTGGGTCGGCCCAGAGGCCGCGCGCCTTATCGTGAGGGCGTCGCGCCGCTCTTCACCGAGAACCCCGGCTCCGGGCTCCTCCACCGCTGAGGCGCCTCGTAGCGAGCCACCTTGCGGGCCGCGAGCGCGAACAGGGCCGCGAGCATCAGCATGGCGGCGTCGAACCACAGGAAGAGCGCATCGCCGCCGGCTCGGCGCAAGGGATGCTCCGGGATCGTGAGGATGTCGGCGGCGGCGACGGCGAGGCACAGGATCGCGACCGCAGCCAAGCCCTCGCACCAGGCCCGGCGCTGCGGGCGGGCGAGCGGCATCAGAGCGACGACGATCCAGGCGCCGAAGAAGGCGCGGATCTCCCATTCCCCCCGCCCGGCGAGATCCCCGGGCAGGAGGCGGTTGGCGAGGAAGTAGACGGCCACCGCCGCCGGCAGGCCCGCGATGCTGCCGACATTCAGCGCCTGGACGAGCCGCAGGCCGAGAAAGCCCTGCGCGTTGGATTTCGGCAGGCGCGCGAGCGACCACAGGACGACGCCCGTCGCGATCATGGCGCAACCCATCACGCCGCACAGGAAGAACAGCAGGCGCAAGGCGGGGCCGGCGAAGTGCGCCTCGTGCAGCCCGGTCATGACCGTCAGGGTCTTGGCCGCGGGCTGGAGACCGCCGTTGCGGATCTCCAGGATCTCGCCGCTCACCCCGTCGAAGGCGATCTGGGGCTGCTCGTGGGAGATGCCGTGCGGCTCCTCGAACATCGCGACCACGATCGCCCTGGCATCGCCCTGGTTCGCGATGGTCAGGCGCTCCAGCCGCTCCGGCACGGTGGCGAGCGCGCGCTCGACGAGCGGCCCGACCGGCGTGAGGGCGGCGGGCTTCCCGCTCGGCGGGCGCGGCGTCGTGGTCCAGCCGGACTCGGCGAAGAAGGCGCGGGCGTCGCCCTTGTAGGCTGCCGTGACGCCCGACGGCATGTAGAACGTCGCCAGCGTCACGAAGCCCGTATAGGTGATCATCAGGTGGAACGGCAGCGCCAGGACGCCCGTGACGTTGTGCGCGTCGAGGAAGCTGCGCCGGGGCGCCTTGTCCCGGCGGAAGGTGAAGAAGTCGGCAAAGATCCGCCTGTGGGTGACGATGCCGGAGATCAGCGCCACCAGCATGATCATGGTGCAGATGCCGACGACCCAGCGCCCCCAGAACGACGGCAGGTGCAGCTCGAAGTGGAACAGGTAGAGGAAGTCGCCCCCCTCCGTATCCCGCACGACGGCCTCGCCCCCTGTGCGCGGATCGAGCAGCACGTGGCCCGGCGGCTCGCCGGGCCGGTTGCGCCAGAACAGGTCGACCACCGGGTGGTCCGGCCGGGGCAGCCCGATGAGCCAGTTCCGGGCCTTCGGCGCGTGTACCTTGAGATAGGCGACCGCCCGCTCGGCGGCGGCTGCGAGCTCCGATCCCTGCAAGGGCTCGACCTGCGCCAGTTCCGGGCGCATCCAGCGGGAGATGTCGGCGCGGTAGTAGCTCGCGGTGCCGGTGACGAAGATGGCGAACAGCACCCAGCCGACGATGAGGCCGGACCAGGTGTGCAGCCACGCCATGGACTGGCGGAAGCTCCCCATCATGGGACCATTCCCGGCGCCGCCGGTCTGAGCGCGCCGATCGTGACGGCCGTCTCGGATCGCGCGATACCGATTTCCCTCGACAACATCAGAAGTCGACGGAAGCGGACAGGATGACCGTCCGCGGTGCCCCGACCGCGAGGAAGCCGCGGGCCGCGGACGCCCAGTAGGAATCGTCGAGAACGTTCTCGACGATGGCGCGGAGCACGACGGGCTTCCCGTTCACACCCTCGAAGGTGTAGCGCAGGCCGGCATCGAAGCGCGTCCAATCCGGCACCGACTGCGTGTTGGCCTGGTTGTAGAACATGCTGCTCGTGTAGATCGCCCGGCCCGTCAGCGTCAGGCCCGGAGCCAGCCATGGTGGCAGGTCGTACTCGCCGTAGAGGTTGAACGCCGTGTCGGGGACGCCGGGTGCGGCCCGCCCGTCGAACTGGCGCCCCGCCGTGTTGACGAGCTTCGCGTCGATGAGCGTGAGGCCGCCGAGCAGCCGCACGCCCGGGATGACCTCGCCGAACACGTTGAACTCGATGCCGCGGTTGCGCTGGAGCCCGCTGACGGAGAAGCGCCGCGTCAGGGGATCGGTGAAGCTGCTCGGCTGCTCGATCTCGAACAGCGCCGTCGTGACCGAGACGGTGCCGAAATCGTACTTGGCGCCGACCTCCTTCTGCCGGCTGACGACGGGAGCGAAGACCTCGTTGGAATTGACCGCCGTGGCCGGCGCGGTCGGTCCCGCATCGAGGGACTCGATATAGTTTCCGTAGAACGAGAGGTTGTCGAACGGCCGGAACACCAGGGCGATGGCGGGGCTGAAGCGACCTTCCTTGTAGCTCGTGGCGAGGTTGCCCTGGGTCGGGCCGGGGCGGGTGTTGTAACTGTTCAGGTCGATCTCCTGGAAGCGCCCGCCCAGCGTCAGCAGGAAGCGGTCGCTGCCGAGCGCCAGCGTATCGGAGATGGCCACGCTGCGCGCGTAGAGTTCCGTGAAGAGCGGTTGCCGCTCGGATCGGGGAAGGTTGACGGTCGGCACGGAGCCGAAGGGCAGATAGACCGGATCGTAGATGTTGGTCTGGTAGCTCGGCAGGGCGAACGGCACGAAGCCGCGGGAGTAGTTCTTGTTGACGGCCTCGACGGCCGAGACCACCAATTGATGCCCGATGAAGCCGGTCTGGAAATTCGTGCGCAGGCCGACCTCGCCGGAAAATCCCTGCAACTCGATGGGCTGGACCGCGAGCGTATTGGTCGCCCGGCCGTTGACGTTGGTCACGAGGTAGTTCGAGGTCAGGAAGTCCTCGTTGTAGCGGCTGAGACCGCCCGCGGCGAAGAGCGTCGTGTCGGGCAGGATGTCGTACTCGACCCGGCCGGCGGCCATGTTGTAGCGGCTGTCGTTGTACTCGAACGGATTGGACGTGTTGCGGCGGGCGTTGGGGGCCCGGGGAACCGGGATGTTCGGCGAGACCGCGTTGAACAGCGACGTCGATGCCGTAACGTTCTGTGTGGCATGGTTGAGGTCGAGGGCCGCACGGAACCCGTCGCCGCGATAATCGAGCCCGAGCGCGGCGACCCCCACCTCGATCTCGTTCTTGTCGAGCGGCGTGGCGCCGTTGCGGTAGGCGCCGTTGAAGCGGACGCCCCATTCCTTGAACGTGCCGAAGCGACGGCCCACGTCGACATGGGTTCCGAGCTGCGCGTCGCTGAAGTAGCTCGTCGTGATCCGCGTCAACGGCTCGTCGTAGGCGCGCTTGGGGATGAGGTTGATCGTGCCGCCGGTCCGGCCGGTGCCGCCGCTGAGGAACGAGGTCGGGCCGAGCAGGACCTCGACCCGCTCGAGGCCTTCCGTGAAGCTGCGGCGCGGGTTCGCGATGTAGAAGAGGCCGTCGAAGGCGGTGTCGAGGTTGGTGACCGAGTAGCCGCGGATGAAGTACGAATCGCGCTCGCTGTAGGGCGGGGCGTCGTTGCGCACGGACGGATTGTTCTGGATGACGTCGGCGACGGAGCGCGCGCCCTGATCCTCGATCAGCTTCTCTGTGTAGCCCGTGACGTTGAAGGGCGTGTTCTGGACGGAGCGGTTGCCCAGGAAGCCGACTCGGGTCCCGGACCCCACCTGACCGCCGGCATAGGGGACGGGAGGCTGTCCCACGGTTCCGGAGGCGGGCGGTTGTCCCCCGGCCACGCCGCGTCCCTGGCCCTGTCCCTCGACGCGCAACTCGTCGAGCGTCACAGCCCCGGCCCGCTCCGCGCCGAGCTGGACGTAGCGCGGATCGACGAGAGCGACGGGCGAGGCACCCGCGACGGCGTTCGATCTCCGGGTCGCCTTCGGCTTGGTCGGCCGGGGACCGCTCGCGTCCGTCCCGGTTCCCGAGGCGAGGCTATGCATCGGGCGTCCCGCGTCCTCGTCCCCAGCGGCCGCAGCCTGAGCCATGATCCCCATGGACACGCTGGCGAGGGCGATCCTCGCCAGCCGCCGCTGTGATCCACCAACGCACGACGCCATTCCAAACCCCTGTGATGCCCTGATTGAACGATCCAGGTCGCTCACTCGTGGATGCCACGAGGAGGAATGTCTTCGATTATGCAACTCCTTCAATAGGTTAGACGGCTTCTAGTCTGGCGTCGGACATCAAGACAAGCCGCTGAACTTGCAGATGAATTGTCTCACCGCAGGTGCGGCTTGAAATTGGAATAGTTATAAAATAATGTTCAATTATTAGCTCCGTTGCAGGCAGGCAACAGGCTAAAATGGCTTTTGACTAGAAGTATTCCAATCAAAAATACTTTGCGAGCGGCATGTTTTTCGGAACAAGAATGTGCCATTTGCCGTTGGCCGCGGTCGGCCATCGTGCTTCGCGCAGATCCTCGCGTCGGCACCGGGCCAAGCGGTGGTGGGTCGGCTAGGCGCGTCCAACAGCCCTAACGCGCAGGGCGGCCGCGCAGCGCAATCCGAAGCTGGGGCGCTTCGGTGAGCGTGACTCAAGCAGCGGGAAGAGACGACGGTTAACCGAATAGGTCAAGCACTTATATCAAACGGCAGAATAATACCGGCGTCACGATCCCGATATAACTCTAGAGTCAGAACAATTCCAATAATGTCATTGCGACTTGACGTCGTAAATGATTTCTCTCAACACGCGCTCTAGCCTGAAAAATCTCGGAGCTCGCAGACTCATGGGGATTTACCGAAGACTGCTCATCTCCTCTGTTCCAGCGCGGGCGAACTCGTGCCTTCCATCGCGCGACTCGCAATGCCGCTTCCCGATCTCACAACCATGAGCTCGCTCCGGTCGGAGACGGGCGCCGGGGAACGGCCGCGGTTGGACAGCCTTTCGGCCGGTGAGGAGCGGTCGGCGAGGCCCTCGTCGCAGCACCTCGCCGAAGTTGCGGCCTTCCGCAGCTTCGCCAGCGGCTACCTGCGCGAGATTGATCCCGGCATCCGGGTCCGTCATGCCCTGGCGGACGGCCCGCCCGCATCATGCGTGGAGTGGAATCTGCGCAGCCAGCGCGTCGCGATCCGTGCCGAGATCCGCTCGCCTTCGCTGTGCGGCGCACAGGGCTTCGGCCGCCTCTGGACCCGACATCTCCACGAGCCGCGATGGCGCGCCGTCGCGCCGATGCGGGCGATCCAGGAGCTTCTGGGCGAAGCCTATGCGCGAGTGGACGGAGGATCGAGCGAGACCGCCCGCGAGCGCGAGCTGGAACTGCTCGGGCGCATCCTCGACAGCTACCGCGAGACGGCCCGCCAGCTCGACCTCGCGAGACGGGAGCCGGCGGAGGACACGAGCTTCATCGGGGCCGAGCGCGCCGTCGTCTTCGGCCACTGGCTTCACCCGACGCCCAAGAGCCGGCAGGGTCTTACCCCCTGGCAGGCGCGCACCTACGCACCCGAGGAAGCCGGTACCTTCCAGCTCGCCGTGTTCGCCATCGACGGGACCTTGGCCCGGCACGATTCGGCGGGTCCCCGCTCCGCGCCAGAGATCGCCCGCGACCTTCTCGGCGCCGATGCCGCCGGGCTGGCGCTGCGTCCCGGCGAGATCGCCCTTCCCATGCATCCGCTCCAGGCCGAGGCGCTGATGCTGCAGCCCCACTTCGCGGCGATGGTCGATGCGGGCCTGCTGCGTCGCCTCGGCGCCGTCGGTCACCGCTTCACGGCGACGTCCTCCCTGCGGACCGTCTACGCGCCGGACAGCGCCTGGATGGCGAAGTTCTCGCTTCCCGTCACGCTCACCAATTCGCTGCGCGTGAACCGGCTGGCCGAGCTCGAAGCGGGCGTCGCCATGGCCCGGCTCCTGGCGCAAAGCGGGTTCGGCGCCCGCCATCCCGCCTTCCGGATCATCTCGGACCCGGCCTATCTCACGCTGCATTGCCCGGCCCGCGAGGAGAGCGGCTTCGAGACGGTGTTTCGCGAGAACCCGTTCCGCAACGGGGCCGAGCGGGGCGTCGCCACCCTGGCGGCGCTCACCGCCGAGCCCCTTCCCGGACGCCCCTCGCGGCTCGAAGGGATTCTTCGCGGGATCTGCGGCGATCCGGGCGAGCTCTCGCGCACCGCCCGGACCTGGTTCGGCCTCTACCTCGATTGCATGCTGGAGCCCGTGGTCGCCCTCTACGAGGAGCAGGGAATCGCGCTCGAGGCGCACCAGCAGAACGCGCTCCTCGACGTCGCCGCCGGCTGGCCGCGGCGGGGCTTCTACCGCGACAACCAGGGCTTCTACCTGTCCGAGGCCGCCCGCCCCCGGCTCCTGCGCCTCGCGCCCGAGACCGCGGCCATCGCCTCGCTCTACTTCGACGATTGCGAGATCCGCCGCCGCCTCGCCTATTACCTCGTGGTCAACCAGATCTTCGCCGTCGTGGCCCGCCTCGGGCATGACGGGCTGATCCGCGAGGAGGTCCTGCTCGACGATCTCGCCGACAGGCTCGAGCGAATCGCGCGCCGCATGACGGGAGCCGGCCGGGCCTTCGCCCGTTCGGTGCTCGACGGGCCGACCCTCTGCACCAAGGCGAACCTGCGCGTGCGCCTATCGGACCGCGACGAGCTGGCCTCGGGCGACGGGACCGGCAACTACATCGACATGCCGAACCCGCTCGGCCTTCGGGCGGCGGCTCGGGGCGAGGCCGGCCGTGCCCTTGCCTCTTGAGATTCCGCACCGGCCGGAGGAGCGCGTCCTGCGGCAACTGGCGGAGGCAATCCTGTTCGAGGGCCTCGCCGATCTCGATGCGGCCCGGGACGAGGCGTCCGGGCGCCTAGCATGGCGCATGGGCGCCCGCCGCTTCCGCGCCGCCGGCGCGATCGGCCCCTTCGGCCGCCCTCGTCTCGATCCCCTGACCATCGAGATGGCCGAGGCGGAGGCTGCCTGGCGCCCGGCCGATCTCGCCGGGCTCGTGGACGTCCTGCCCGCAGCGCCCGAGCACCGGGAGCGGTTGCTGGCGGAGCTTCAGCAGACGATCGCGCTCTGCCGGTGGAACACCGAGAACCTGTCTCAGCCCGATCGCCGCGCCCTTCCCTTCGCCGCCCTCGACGGGGCGGTCGTGGAGGGACATCCCTACCATCCCTGCTTCAAGGCCCGAACCGGCTTCACGCTGGCGGACCATCGCCGCTACGGGCCCGAATGCGCCGCGCCGTTCCGCCTCGAATGGCTGGCTGTCTGGAGGGACGCAATCGCCTTCTCGCTGCCGGGCGCCGAGGCCGCGTTCTACCGCGCCGAACTCGGCGGCGAATGGGACGTCCTGGCCCGCCGCCTCACTGAAGCCGGCCACTCGCTCGAAACGCACGCCCTCCTGCCGGTCCATCCCTGGCAGATGCGTCGTCTCGCGGAGGGTCCGCTGCGGCTCTGGCTCACCGAGTGCCGCGCCGTCGCCCTCGGTGTCGCCGGGGCGCGCTACGTCGCCAGCCAATCCCTGCGCACGCTGCACAATCTCGACGACCCGCGCGCCGCGAGCGTGAAGCTCGCCCTGAGCGTCGTCAGCACGTCGAGCCTTCGCACCCTCGATCCGCATTTCGTGCTGACGGGGCCCGCCCTCTCGGACTGGCTGGCGGGGATCGTCGCGGGCGACCCGCTGCTTCGCACCCGCTACCGGATGGACACCTTACGTGAGTACGCGGCGGCGCTCGCCGACCGGGACGGGCCGCTGAGGGGACAGCTCGGCGCCATCTGGCGCGAGAGCCCCGACCTTGCGCCCGGCGAGGCGGCGGTGCCGTTCAACATCCTGGCGACGTGCGAGGCGGACGGCTGCGCCTTCGTAGCCCCCTGGCTCGCGCGCTACGGCCTGACGGCCTGGCTCGACCGCCTGGTGGAGGTCGCGGTGCTGCCGGTTTGGCACCTTTTGGTGGCGCACGGGGTCGCACTCGAGGCGCACGGCCAGAACATGATCCTGGTCCATCGCGAGGGCTGGCCGGAACGCGTGATCCTGCGCGACTTCCACGAGAGCGCGGAATACGCCTCCGATTTCGTGGCGGATCCCGCCCGGGTACCGGATCTCGGCGCCATCGATCCGGCCCATGCCGGCCCGGCGGACGATCGCTTCCACGCCATGCGCTCGGCCCACGTCCTCGCCGAGCTCGTGACGGACAGCCTCTTCGTCTTCAACCTCTGCGAGAGCACGCACCTCCTGGCGCGTCGGTACGGCCTTGACGAGGCGGGCTTCTGGCAGCGGCTCGGCGCCCGGCTGAAGCGGCATGCGGCCGAGCACGGGCTGGAGGACCGACTGGCCCGCCTCCGGATCGACGAATCCGCGCTGCGGGTCGAGGCGCTGCTCTCGCGAAAGCTCGGGCTCGGCGAGGCGCGGTGCAGCCGCCTCGTGCCCAACGCCCTCTTTCCGCATCCCCAGACCTTCTCGGGAGAATTCATGATCGAGATCGACGGACGCACGATCGGTGCGGACGAGATGGAGGCGGCCATCCGGCGCGTCGAGGGACAGGCGCGTCTGCGCGGCGGCAGCGGCGAGCGGGTCGCCGCCCGCTTCAGCGACACCACCGAGTGCCTCGCCTTCATCCTCGCCGCCCGCCGCCTCGGCGCGAGCCTCCTGCCGATCCATCCGGCCCTGCCCGACGAGGGCGCACGGCGCCTCGCCGAACGCGCGGGCTGCCACCGCCTGTTCCTCGACACGCTGGACGGCGAGGGGCTGGAGGGCGCCCCGCCGCCCGTTCCGGGCGAGGGGCAGCTCCTGCAGATGAGCTCGGGCACCACGGGCGAGCCCAAATGCATCGCGCGCGCCTGGAGCGCGGTGGAGCGCGAGATCGAGAGCTACGTTTCTACCTTCACCGAGCCGGACGGGATGAATCCGGTCATCGCCTGCCCGATCACCCATTCCTACGGGCTGATCTGCGGGCTCCTCGTCGGCTTCCGCCGCGGCCGCGCGCCGGTGATCGTGGACACAACCAACCCAAAGTACCTCCTGCGCCGCCTGCGCGAGATCGAGCGCCCGCTGCTCTACACCTCGCCGGCGCTGCTGCACACGCTCGCCCGGCTGCTGCCCGAGGACGAGCAGATCCACGCGGCGATGGTCTCCGGCACTCTCCTCCCCGCGCCATGGTTCGCGGCCATCCGGGCCCGTGTCAGCCACCTGTTCCAGCAATACGGCTGCTCGGAAGCCGGCTGCATCGCGGTGAATCCGGATCTTCGCCGCGCCGACGCCATCGGCTATCCGCTGCCCCATCACCGCGTCCGGGCGGGGGCCGAGGCGCCGGCCGAGATCGTGGTCGAGGGCGAGGGCGGCACCGTCCGCACTGCCGATCTCGGCTACCTGCAACCGGACGGCATGCTGGTCTTCGTGTCGCGCGAGGACGACACGATCAACGTGTCGGGCCTCAACGTGTATCCCGGCGAGGTCGAGGACGTCGTGATGGCGATGCCCGGCATCACCGACGCCGTCGCCTTCGCCCGGCCCGATCCCTTCGCGGGCGAGCGGGTGACGCTCCTGTTCAGCGCCGAGGCGCCGGTGCCGCCCCGCGCGCTCCAGGACTGGTGCCGCCGCTGGCTCGCCGGCCACCAGGTGCCCCTCGAGGCGGTGCAGGTGCGGGCGATCCCGCGCCAGGCCAACGGCAAGATCTCCCGCCGCGAGGTGGCCGAACGCTACCGAAGCGGTCTCCTGGAGAGGGCCGTGGCATGAGGAGGGACACCGTCGTCGCGGCCATCGGCACGATCCTGCGCGAGGAGATGAACCATCCCCACCTCGACCGCTTCGGCCCGGACGCGCGGCTGAACGAGGACCTTTATCTCGACTCGGTCCAGCTCCTGCAGCTCATGCTGGCGCTGGAGATGAATCTCGCGCTGTCGATCCCCGAGGAGGCGATCAGCCGGCAGGACGTCTCGACCGTGGCCGATCTCGCCGCGCTCCTCCTGCCGGACGCGCAGGACGAGCCGGCCGGCATGCCCGAGCCGCCGTCCGAGGGCGTCCACGGCGAGATGCCCTACGACCTGAAGATCCACTGCTTCGTCAGCTGCCTCTGCGAGGGGTTGAAGGAGCGCGGCATCGACCATCGCCCCTTCTATTTCCTGATCTGGGACGCCGAGTTCGCGATCACCGACGGGTCGAGGCTCGCCTACCACTCGGACGCCATGGACCACGAATCGTTCCGCTACTGGTTCGAGCGGCTCTACGGCGTGCCGCTCCACGCCTGGTACGACCATTCCCGCCCCAAGGACGAGAACGTCGCGACCCTCCTCGAACACCTGGAGCGCCGCAGGCCGGAGGAGCGCATCATGGTGATGCTCGACATGTTCCACCTCCCCGAGCGGGAGAACAAGTTCAACCAGAACCCCTTCCCGCACTACCTCATGGTGGAGCTGACCGAGGACCCTGCGGTCTGGCAGGTCCGCGATCCCGACTTCCGCTGGGAAGGCCTGATCGAGCGCGAAAAGCTCCTGAACGCCATCCGCCAGCCGAGCGTCGCAGGCGGCTACCAGTTCGACTCCTCGCTTAGCCGCCCGCCGGCGGACGCGGATCTCGCCGCCTTCTTCGAGGCCTGCTTCCGGCCCGAGGCCAACCCGCTGATCGACGCGGCCCGCGCCATCGTCTCGGCCCATGCCGAGGGGCGGGGCGGGCTGCGGCTCGCCGATCTCGGGGAGGCATTGCGCGAGCTGCCGGTGATCACCATCCGCAAATGGGCCTACGAGCACGGCTTCGCCTTCTTCTGGCGCGCGCTCGGCTGGCCGGACGACGCGTTCCAGCGGGTCTGCGACGAGGTCGAGGTGCTGGTGAACGGCCTGACCGCCCTGCACTACGCCGTCCTGAAGCTCGCCAAGACCGAGGACTTGGGCCAGGTCGCCCCGGTGCTGGCGAAGCTCGACGCGCTCGACGCGGTCGAGTTCTCGCTCAAGCGGCAGCTCGGGGACGCCTACGCCGCGTGGCGCGAGGCCCGTCTCGGCCGCGCGACGCCCCGACGCGAAAGGCTGTTCGCATGAGGGTCTCGCTCTGCACCATCAGCTTCCGCCACCATCTCCTGTCGATCGGCGAGATCGCCCGGTTCGCCCGCGGCAGCGGCTTCGACGGCATCGAGCTCTGGGGTGTGCACGCGCGCAATCTCGGTCCCGGCGATCACGGAGAATGGCTCGCAGCCTACGGCCTGCGCGTGCCCATGCTGAGCGACTACCTGCCGCTCGACGCAGCCCCCGAAATCCTGGCCGAGCGGACGGCCGGGCTCTGCCGGCTCGCCGAGCAGTGGCGGGCGCCGAGGCTACGCACCTTCGCCGGCACGAAGGGCAGCGCCGCGACCTCGCCCGAGGAGCGCTCGGCTGTCTCGAGCCGCCTGCGGCTGGCGGCGGGTCATGTCTCCGACCACGGCATGCGGCTCCTCGTCGAGACGCACCCCAACACGCTCGCCGACACCACCGCCTCGCTGACGCGCCTCCTCGAAGAGGTCGATCACCCGGCGCTCAAGGTGAATTTCGACGCGCTCCACGTCTGGGAAGGCGGTGACGACCCGCTGGCGGTACACGATCGCCTCGCGGAGCATATCGACTACTACCACCTCAAGAACGTCCGGGCCCGGTCGGACCTCTCGGTCTTCGATCCGGCCAACGTCTACGCGGCTGCCGGCCGGCGCGAGGGCATGACCGGCCTGTTCGAGGGTGCGCTGGATTACCGGTCCTTCCTGGACATCCTGCACCCGAACGCCGAGGCCTCCCTCGAATGGTTCGGCGACGCCAGCTGCTCCGTCCTGCCGACCGACCTCCTCGCGCTTCGGAACGTCACGGCCCGGCGCCGCAACGAGCTGGTGTTCCAAATGGATATCGCCGGGTGACCGGGCGTCCATCGAGGCCTTCGGGTTCGCGCGTCCCCTTCCCCCTTGCGGGGAGGGGTTCGGGGTGGGGGTGGTTCCGCTTGCCTGAGCCCGGGGTCACCCAGCCACCCCATCTCCTACCTCCTCCCCGCAAGGGGGAGGAGAGAGCGGCACGACCCATCAGACCACCATTCACCTTCGGACGAAGACATGCCCCAATCCCGCGCCGTCGTTCCCACCGCACATGCCAGCCGCTACCTTCAGCAGCTCTGCAAGCATTGGGCGCACCGGTTCGAGACCGCGTTCACGGATTCCGACGGCCGCATCGCGCTGCCGCTCGGCGAGACCCGGCTCAACGCCAGCACCGACGCCCTGACGATCGATCTCACGGCGGAGGACCCGGCCGACCTGTCGGGCCTGCGCGATGTCGTCGTGCGACATGTCGACCGCTTCGCGTTCCGCGAGACGCTCCGCTACGACTGGACGGACGCCGCGCCCAGTGCGCGCGATGCGAAGGATCCGTCGCAATGAGCTCCCGGGACGGCAAGACGGACGTGATCACGCGCGCCATGCGTCAGGAGGATGCCTCGGACCTTTTCGAGATCTACAATCAGCCCGCCTTCCGCTTCGGAACGCTCGCGCTCCCCTACGAATCCTTCGAGGCCGTCAGGAAGTGGGCGGAGCCGCGCTCGCCGCGGGACCTCCACCTCGTCGCGGAGCTGAACCATCGCGTCGTCGGCGCGGCGGCCCTGCGCCCCTTCTACGGACGGCGCGCGCACGCCGCCGAGTTCTGGATCGCGGTTCACGAGGATTTCATGGGAAGCGGCATCGGCTCCCGCCTCCTCGCGGAGATGATCGACACCTCCGACAACTGGCTGAACATCAACCGGATCGAGATGACGGTCTTCACCGACAACGACAGGGCGATCGCCCTCTACAAGAAGTTCGGCTTCGCGATCGAGGGCACCCACCGGGCGGCCAGTTTCCGGAACGGCGCCTTCGCGGACGTGCATTGCATGGCGCGCGTGCGCTTCCCGAGCACGATCCCCTACGGGGCTTCCAGGTGATCGCCTCGCTTGCCGAGGCCCTCTCCTCCCCCCACGGAATCGGGCTTGCCCGATATCCGCACTCCAGGTGCGCAAGTCGGGCAGGCCCGACTTGGGTGCGGGGAGGAGGTAGGAGGTGGGGGCGGTTGGGTGACCCTGCCGCTTACCAGGCGGAACCACCCCCACCCCGAACCCCTCCCCGCAGAGGGGAGGGGACGCGCCAGACCGGGCCAGCGTACAAGGTCGCTCCCGGCCCCTCGGAGACGCCCATGACTGCATCCCGCCTCATCGCCTTGGTCGGTCTCGCCCTTTCGCTCGCCGTCCCGGCGCTCGCCCAGACCGCCCCGGCGCCGAAGCCGGTGCTCGACACCTACGCCGCCATCGCGCAGGCCATGTTCGAGGACACGCATCACGAGGGCCGTGCGCTGAAGCAGGCGGTCGACGCCTTCCTCGCCTCGCCCTCCGACGCGACCCTGAAGGCCGCCCGCGAGGCCTGGATCAAGGCCCGCGTGCCCTACGCGCAGACGGAAGGCTTCCGGTTCGGCAACAAGGCCGTGGACGATTGGGAGGGCCAGGTGAACGCCTGGCCCCTCGACGAGGGGCTGATCGACTACGTCGACGCCGCGAAATACGGCGAGACCTCCGACGAGAACCCGCTCTTCCGCGCCAACGTGATCGCCAACACGCGCATCCGCATCGGCCGCGCCCAGATCGACGCGGCCAAGATCGACAAGGCCCTGCTCCTCAAGCTGCACGAGGCGCAGGGGGTCGAGGCCAATGTGGCGACGGGCTACCACGCCATCGAGTTCCTGCTCTGGGGGCAGGACCTCAACGGCACGGGCCCGGGCGCCGGCAACCGTCCGGCGAGCGATTACGCGGAGGGCGCGGGCTGCACGGGTGGCCATTGCGACAGGCGGCGCGCCTATCTCTCAGCGGTGACGAACCTTCTCGTCGACGACCTCGCCGGGATGGCGAAGAGCTGGGCGCCCGGCGGCAAGGCGAGGGGGGATCTCGCCAGGAAGAGCGAGACCGAGGGGCTCGCCACCATCCTCACCGGCATCGGCTCCCTCTCCTACGGCGAGCTCGCCGGCGAGCGCATGAAGCTTGGGCTCATCCTGCACGACCCGGAGGAGGAGCAGGATTGCTTCTCCGACAACACGCACAATTCGCACTGGTACGATCAGGTCGGCATGGTCGCGATCGTGAATGGGCGCTACGCGCGCACCGACGGCAAGGTGGTGCAGGGTCCCTCGCTGATGGCGCTCGCCGCGGCGAAGGCGCCCGACGAGGCGCGCCGCCTCGAGGCGGCCATGACGACGGCCTCCGACAAGCTCATGGCCATCAAGGCGCGGGCGGATTCGGGCAAGGAGGCCTACGACCAGATGATCGCGGAGGGGAACACCGAAGGGAACCGGCTCGTCCAGGATGCGATCGACGCGCTCGTCGCCCAGACCCGGGCCGTCGAGGCGGTCGTGGCCAAGCTCGGCCTGAAGGTCTCGGTCGAGGGCTCCGACAGCCTCGATGCCCCCGCCAAGGTCGAGAAGAAGGGCTGAGCGGCGCATGACGGGCTTCCGTCCCTCCGGCGAAGGCCTCGGCCGGCGGAGCCTCCTCGCCGGCGGGCTCGCCGCCCTCGCGGCGGGCGTGGTGCCGCTCGCCGCGCGCGACCGGAGCGCGGCGGATCGCCTGCAGGGCTTAGGGCCGTCCCCGGGCGGCGGACCGGTCCCGCGGACGCACGATCTCACCCTCGTCGCGGCCGAGCGGGACGCCGCGGTGCTGGGGCCCGGTCAGCCGCTGACCCGGGTGTGGTCCTTCGCGCCGGTGGGCTCGCCCGTCATGCCGGTGCTGCGCGCCCGCGCCGGCGACCGGATCAACGCCACGCTGGAGAACAGGCTGCCCCAGCATACCTCGATCCACTGGCACGGCATCCGCGTGCCGAACGGGATGGACGGGGTGCCCTACCTGACGCAGGCACCCGTCCGGCCGGGCGAACGCTTCACCTATTCGTTCGACCTGCCCGATGCCGGCACCTTCTTCCTCCATCCCCATTGCGACGAATCCGGCGGCTCGGGCCGCGGCCTGATGGCGGTGCTGATCGTCGAGGGCGACGCGCCGCCGGGCTACGCCGATGCCGAGCTGACGGTGGCGATCAAGGATTGGCGGCTCGCCCAAGACGGCACGTTCCTGCCCTTCGAGACGAAGGAGGGCGCGGGGCGCGCTGGCACCTTCGGCACGTTCCGCGGCGTCAACGGCGTCGCGGGGCCGCTGCGGACCACGGTGCCCACCGGCGGCCTCGTCCGCTTGCGCCTCCTCAACCTCGATTCCACCCGCATCGGCCAGATCGGCGTGGA
>JAESGP010000174.1_pt1 | contig 21799 bp, 20 predicted proteins | sample 9269741 | NCBI WGS metagenome assembly JAESGP01 (sample SAMN15720684, study PRJNA650882) | algae metagenome | isolation source: Desmonostoc vinosum HA7617-LM4 and co-occurring heterotrophs from cave wall | place: USA: Waikapalae cave, Hawaii | collected 2011-05-27
GGCGCGCAGGCCGAGAGGAACCGGAACAGGCCGGAATCGCGGGCGATGCGAACCACCTCCGCATCGATCTCGAGAAAGGTCCAGGCCTCGCCTGGCCGCGCGTGGCAGGCGAGGCTGCCGGAGCCGAGGCCAACCGCGGCGACGGCGCGGAGCCCGCCCCCGCGCGCGTCGCGGACCGCGCGGATCGCGGTGCCGATCGCGGCTTCGGGGCCGTAATAGGTCGTCGGTTCCGGTGGGTCGGAGGCGGGCGTGCCGTCATCGTTCAGAAGGCGCATCGCTCCGTGCACCGTGGTGCCATGGCTGAGGATGCGGAAGCGCCCGTCCGCCGTCGTCGCGACCTTGTGGACGCCGAAGAAGGAGCGGGAAAACCCGCTGCCGGCGGCGTCGTTGTGGAGCACCGCGACGACGATCGCGGCGAGCGCGAAGGGCGTCGCGTGTTCCGGCCGGCGCCAGACCGCGATCGTGCCGCTGGCGAAGGCTGCGAGAAGGCCGGGCAGGAGCCATGCCCCCGGCAGGACGAGCTTCGAGACCGCGAATGCCGAGCCGGTCATGATGGCAATGGCCGCGGTGACTCTCAGGCCGCTTCGGATGCGCGCACGGTCCAGGTCGAGGAAGCCGGGCCGGCAGAGCAGCGCCGCCATGAGAAGAAGGGGGTATTCGAGCACCGTCGCGAAGATGCGGGGCGCGACGAGGCCGCAGAGAACGCCTCCGAGGACGCCGCCGAGCGACAGGCAGAGGTAGAACTCCGTCAGGCGCTCGGCCGGGGGGCGCCGACGATACAGGGCGCCATGACAGATCATGGCGTTGACGAAGAATAGACCGAGGTGGATCGTGACCCCGATCACCAGTCCCGCCGACCCGTTCCAGAGAACGAGCGCCAGGATGGTCCCCCAGACTTGAAGCCGTCCCAGCACCTCGCCCTCGGCAAGGGCCCCGTCCCGGAACGCGAGGACGAAGGTGAGAAGGAAGAGGGCGAGCGGCACCACCCAGAGCAGCGGGGCCGCCGCAATATCGGTGGAGACGTGCGCCGTCACCGAGATGAGCAATCCCGAAGGAACGGCCGACAGGAATATCCAGCCCAGGCGCTCGCGCCACATGGTCTCGGTCCTCGTCGAGACCCGCGGTCCCTCGCTGCTCGCCTCGCCCGAGAGACGCCCGCGACAGGCGATGCCGCAGGCTGCGACGGCGCCGGCGAGGCCCGCGAAGAGCGCCGTCCACCAACCGCTCTGCACCTTCAGGGGCAGGAGGGGTTCGACCGCGAGCGGGTAGGCGATCAGCGCACAGAAGGAGCCGACATTCGAGGCGCCGTAGAGGAAGTAGGGATCGCGAGCATGGGCGTGGTTCGAGCGCGCGAACCAGGCCTGCAGCAGCGGCCCGTTGGCCGCGAGCGCGAAGAACGGCAGCCCGACGGAGGCGAGGAACAGGCCGAGCATCCAGAACGCCTCGGCATCGGCCGGCGGCTTGCCCCAGCCCGCGGCAAGGCCGATCGGCAGGGTCGAGAACGCGCCGGCCATGACTGCGAGGTGGATCGGCACAGCGATGCGCAGGGGCGTGTACTTTACCAGGACGTGGGCGTACGCGTAGCCGCCGAGCAGCAGGGCCTGGAAGAACACCATCGCCACCGACCAGACGGAGGGCGATCCCCCGAGCACCGGCAGCACCATCTTCGCGAACATCGGCTGGACGCCGAACAGCAGGAAGGCCGATAGGAAGATCGTCCCGGCATAGAGCGGCAGAATGGCTGCGCCACCCCGGACTCCAGGCCGAGCCTCGGGTGCGAGCGATCCGCTGAGTGATGGCATGGCAGGTCCGCGAGAGGAGCGGTCGCCACTCTAGGAATTCGCCGTTAATGCGGACTTATGCGACGGCGGTCGAGCAACCCTGACCGTTGCATCCGCGGCCTAAAGGCGGCATCGCTCCCCGGACAGTCCGGGTGGGAGCGAAGCGGGATGACGGCAGAGGAAATCGCGGATCTGAACAGGGCGCGGGCGAGCCTCGCCCGCCAGCGCAACGCGCTCGCCAAGCGGATCGGGTCCAGCGAGCTCGCCGCGGCCTCCGCCGCGGAGGATTTCATGCGCATCCTCCTCGCGATCGAGGCGGTGGACCGCGCCCTGGCCGAGGCCGGCCAGCCCTACATGTCGCCGGATACGGCCAGGATCGCATGAGGCGCCGCGCGACATCGGTGCCGACCTTCTGAGGGGAACCCTTCTTCGCCGCGGCAGATTTCAGGGTCCGGATCGTTCAGCCCGGGAAAGGATCGGCCAGGACTACGATGACCGAGCAAGCCGATACGACGGAGGCGGATGCCGCCGCGGCGAGGGAGCGCATCGAGAAGATCCTGGCGCGCCTGCCGCCCGCTGCCCGTGCGGCTTTCTGGAAGGCGGTGCGGAGCTGCTACACACTATCCACGCTGCCGGATGACCGATCCGAAGATCCGAGCGACACGCCCCATCGATCGGGCAGGGGGTGAGCAGGGCGCCCCGAGACCCCTCTCCCGACTAATCGTCCGACGCCGAGTTCGCTTCCCGCGGCGGCGATCGGGTCAGGCTCTTGATGGCGCGCAGGGGACGGCCGGACTTCTCGGCGATCACCCGATCCTGCTCGGCGATCAGCTCGCGGGCCGGTTCGTCGCCGTCCAGGCCTCCCAGGATCTGCATCGGGACCCGCCGGTTGGAGGCGCGGCTGTCATCCTCGTAGACGACGTCGAACAGCACGGACCCGCGCTCTTGCGGTTTCGACTTGGTACGCTTGGCCATGACGGGTGCTCGGGATGGGGTGAACAAGCCAACGGCCACGGATGGCGGGGGCTGAGCGCGCGTACATCCGGCGTCGCCCGCATTCCCGGCATCGTGGCCGTCTCCGATCAAGCGACGGTGTCGCGATCGGCATGAGACTGAGATGGGGAGCGGCGCCGGAATTTCAACGCGCGGCGGTCGCCGATTTCACCGCTTGTTTCGCGGCCCTGACGGGATCTCGCGATGCCGGCCTGGCATGATGAGGGGCCTATGGGATGCGGTGCCGACACTGCTGCCCGCCCTTCGACGCTCGCCGACAACCACCTCTGGTCGTTGCGGTGCTCGACCGCGTCGGCAGCGTCGCGGGCCTTCGGGCTGCGACGCGGGGCGGCCCTGAGCGGCGTCGGCCACGATTCATCACCCGCCGCGGGAACCTCGACGCCACGGGAGTGTTGGTATTCCAGGTCTCAACAGCCATCGACCTTCCCAAGGGTCGAACCGCCCGCTCCGCCAAAAGGCGGGGTGGGCTGTTTCTTTTGCGGCGTTCGCGCGTTGTGAGGCGCGGCGGCGTGCGATCCACCCCCGCTTTCTTGGCAGACGGCCACCCTGGCGGGGCGCGGATTCGAATTCCGTGCCGTGCACCGGGGACGGCCGGCATCGGAGTCTATCGTATGCGCAGTCTTCTCGCCCTCGTGATCCTCGCCGTCGCGGGTTTCGTGCTTGTCGGCATGTTCGTGGCGCCGTCGCAGCCGCCGCTGCGGGCCTGGTACCTGAACAATGCCTGCGTGCATCTCGACAAGGTCACGCCGCAGATCTGCGCCCCGGCCCGCGAGGCCGAAAGCGGTCAGCAGAAGACCTGAGCGCCCTTGCCCGCGCCCGCGACTGGGCCTTCCGCGACCGCAACACGGGGCGGATTACGGTCGCCCAGAGGCCGAATGCGCCGCTTCTGCTCTTCGCCGGCTGCGCCGCATTCGCCTGGGGGCTCGATCCGCCGGGGGCCTTCGGCAATGCGATCCGCGTCGTCGGAAGCCTCGCCCTCACCTATTGGGCCGTCGATGAGCTTGTCCGCGGCGTGAATCCCTGGCGGCGCTGTCTCGGCGCCGCCGTGCTCATCTACCAGACCACCAGATTTCTGGCGTGATCAGCCCGTTCAGGCCTTCTGGGCCTTGCCGCGCTCGATCCCCTCGAGGATCAGGCGGTGCGCCTCGGCCTTGTCGCCCCAGCGCACGATCTTGACCCACTTGCCGGGCTCCAGATCCTTGTAATGCTCGAAGAAGTGCTGGATCTGGTGGAGCGTGATGTCGGGAAGGTCGGTGTAGTTCTCGATGCGGTCGTAGCGCATGGTCAGGTCGCGCGAGGGAACCGCGACGATCTTCTCGTCCTCGCCGGCATTGTCCTCCATCACCAGCACGCCCACGGGGCGCACGCTCATGACGGCGCCCGGCGCGATCGCCCGGGTGTTGGCCACCAGCACGTCGCAGGGGTCGCCGTCGCCCGAGAGCGTGTGGGGGATGAAGCCGTAGTTTCCCGGGTAATGCATCGCCGTGTAGAGGAAGCGGTCGACGACCAGCGCGCCCGAGGCCTTGTCCATCTCATACTTGATCGGCTCGCCGCCGATCGGCACCTCGATGATGACGTTGACGTCGTGCGGCGGGTTCTTCCCGATCGAGACCGCGTCGATGATCATGGCGTGTCCTTGGCTGCGGCGGGTTCTGGTATACGTCCCGTTGCCCCGCTTCTTAAGGCGCTTTCGCGGCGAAGGAAATTAGCCTCAAGGCCATTCGTTCGGCTCATCAGGCCGACGGCTTGCCGCGGCCCCTGATGCGATGCCAGGTCCGCTCGATCCAGCGGGCGGAATGTTCCAGCGGAATCTTCAGCCAGGGGATGTCCTGGCTCAGCAGCGCGAGGCCGAGGGGCAGCATCCAGAGGCCGAGGATCGGCAGGATCGAGAACACGCCGCCGAGGATGAAGACCAGCGCCGCGCCGATCCGGATCCATTGGCGCGAGGGCTCGCGCAGCCATTCCACGGCGTTGCGGATGCGGTCAGGCAGCTTCTCGCTGAGATGCGTGACCCGTGCGTCCCAATCCTCCGCGGTTACGCTCATGAGGTCGTCTCGGCGGGGTGCAGCGAAGCGATCGGCATGGATCGGAGATAAGGACCCGCCGCCGCCTTCGCCAGGGTGGCGCCTCAGCAGAAGCGGTAGGCCACCTTCGGCAGCAGCGCGCCGGCCATGCGGTCGACGGATTGCGCGACCACGGTGCCGCCGAGCCCGGCGTAGAAGGCGCGCGCGCGCTCGTTCTCGGCGAGCGACCAGACCCCGATGCGCGCCATGCCGTGGTCGCCGAGATCGTTGCGCACGGCCCGGAAGAGGCGTCGCCCCAGGCCCAAGCCCTGGTGAGAGGGCGCGATGTAGAGCTCGTCGATCTCACCCGGAGACTTCAGCGCCCCGCCCCGCGCCCGTCCGTAGGCGGCGTAGCCGATCACGCCATCACCTGTCTCGACGACGGCGAGCGGCCGCCCCCGTCGCGTGGCGGCCCGCCACCAGAGCGGCCCGCGCTGCGCGATCATGCGCTCCAGCGAGACACCGGGGATGATGCCGCGATAGGCCTCGCGCCAAGCCTCGTCGAAGACCGCCGACAGCTGGCCCGCATCCTCCGGGCGGGCGCGGCGGATGCTGGTCGTGCTCGTGCTCATGACGGATTCCCACGGCCGCAGGAGGTGACGGAACGCATCGAAGACCATGATGCGGGCGAAGGGAAGGCAAGCGCAATGCCGAAACCGCGAGACGGATGGAGGTCGTGTGTGCCGCGTTGCCCGGCCAACCTCCGGCTGTTAGAGCCACGGATCGGTTCCCCGAGCGTTCGGCCCTCTCACACGTGTTCAAACGGTTCCTCAAGCCCGAGACGCGCTACGCCCGGCGCATGGCTCGGATTGCCCGCTTCGAACGGCCGATCCAGGGCCCCGCCTCGCGCCTGATGGCCTGGGCGAACATGCTGCTCGTCGATCACGGGGTGTTCCGGCTCGCCTATCTGAATCGCCATGAGATCGGCCGGGGCGGCATGTGGCGCTCGGCCCAGCCCACGCCCCACCAGCTCGCCTGGTTCCGCAGGCAGGGCGTGCGCACGGTGATCTCGCTGCGCGGCGGGCGCGAACACGGCTCCTGGCCCCTCCAACGCGAGGCCTGCGAGCGGCAGGGCCTCCACCTCGTCGAGTTCGTGCTGCGCTCGCGCGAGGCGCCCTCGAAGGAGGCGATCCTCGCCGCCAAGGATTTTTTCGCGGGCGTGCAGTACCCGGCGGTGATGCACTGCAAGTCGGGCGCGGACCGGGCCGGGCTCGCCGCCGCGCTCTATCTGATCCTGCACGAGGGCCGCCCCGTGGCCGAGGCCATGGGCCAGCTCTCGCCCCGCTACGGCCATTTCCGCTTCGCCAAGACGGGGATCCTCGACGCCTTCTTCGAGCGCTACCGGCGCGAGGGCGAGGCGAAGGGGCTCGACTTCCTGACCTGGGTCGAGACGGTCTACGATCCGGAGGCGCTGCAGCGGGAGTTCCGGCCGGGCTTCTGGTCGGAGCTCCTGGTCGACCGGGTGATGAAGCGGGAATAGGGGTGCCGAGCGCGTCCGCCTCCCTATGGGGGCGAGGAGAGCGCTGCGGTCGAAGATGGAGTTACTCCGCCGCAGGCCGCGCCGCCTCCCGGAACGGATGCGCCGGGTAGACGCCGACGATCCGCAGCTCGCGGGAGAAATAGCGCAGCTCGTCGAGCGCGCGAGCGAGGCCGGGATCGTCCGGGTGGCCGTCGACCTCGGCATAGAACTGCGTCGCCGAGAACTGGCCCTCGACCATGTAGCTCTCGAGCTTCGACATGTTGACGCCGTTCGTGGCGAAGCCGCCGAGCGCCTTGTAGAGGGCGGCCGGGATGTTGCGCACGCGGAACACGAAGCTCGTCACCGCCGGGCCTGCATCGGCGTCGAGCACGATGGGCTCGGGCGAGAACACCACGAAGCGCGTCGTGTTGTGGCTCTCGTCCTCGACGTCGCGCTCCAGGATGTCGAGGCCGTAGACCTCGGCCGCCAATGCCGGCGCCAGCGCGCCCCGGCTCGGGTCGCGGGCCTCGGCCACCTCGCGGGCGGCGCCGGCCGTGTCGCCGGCCACCACCGCCTTCAGGCCGAGGCGACGGATGATCTTGCGGCACTGGCCCAGCGCGTGGACGTGGCTGTGCACGCTCGTCAGCGCCTCGACCGGCGTGCCCGGCAGCGCCATCAGCTGGAAATGGATGGGCAGGAAGTGCTCGCCGACGATGTGCAGGTCGGAGGTCGGGATCAGGTGGTGGATGTCGGCGACGCGGCCCGCGATGGAATTCTCTATCGGGATCATGGCAAGCGCCGCCCGGCCCTCGTTCACCGCGGCGAAGGCGTCCTCGAAGGTCGGGCAGGCGAGCGCCGTCCAGTCGGGATAGGCCTGCCCGCAGATGATGTGCGAGTTGGCGCCCGGCTCTCCCTGATAGGAGATGGTCTTCAGCGGCATGGGGCGATCCTGGATCAGTTGAGGCGCCGCGCCGCCAGCAGCGCCCGGGCCCGTTCGAGGTCGGCGGGGGTGTCGACGCCGAGCGGCAGGTCGTCCACCACCATCGCGTCGATGCGCATGCCGGCCTCGAGCGCGCGCAGCTGCTCCAGCTTCTCACGGGTCTCGAGCTCGCCGGGCTCCAGCGCCATGAAGCGCACCAGCGCCTTCCGGCGATAGGCGTAGAGGCCGATATGGTGGAACAGGGGCCCCTCGCCCCAGGGCGCCTGGGCGCGGGTGAAGTACAGAGCGCGGAGGCGTTTCGGACCGACCTGGTGGCCGACGAGCTTGACCACGTTGGGATTGCGGGCCTCCGTTACGTCGGAAATCACCGCGCAGAGGGTGGCGATGTCGACGTTGCGGTCGGCGAGCGGCATGATCGCCGCGCCGATGATCGCGGGGTCGATGGTCGGCAGGTCGCCCTGCACGTTGACGACGACGTCGTGGTTCCCCTGCGGATCGATGATCTCCAGCGCTTCGGCCAGGCGATCGGAGCCGGAAGGGTGGTCGGCGCGGGTGAGCACGGCGATGCCGCCGATCGCCTCGATGGTCTCGACGATCTCGGTCGCGTCGGTGGCCACCACCACCGGGCCGATACCCGCCTCGACGGCGCGGCGCCAGACATGGACGATCATCGGCTCGCCGACGAGATCGGCCATCGGCTTGTTCGGCAGGCGGGTCGCCGCCATGCGCGCTGGGATCAGGACGAGGGGATCTGACATCGGTCTTTCCGCGCGGGTGCTTAACAGGGGCCACGCGCGTTGTCATCGCGTCCAGGGTCGTCTGACGCGATGCAGCATCTGCGACCAAGCGGACGCTGCGACGGGTGATGTCCGGCATTGTCAAGATCGGCGTTGAGCGGCTAAGCACCCTCGACCCTTTCCAAAGTCCGGCGCCGTACCCGTCGGAGGTCGATCAGCGCCGTCCCGGCTGGGCGGCACCGGAGTTGTCGAGAATGGATTCGTTCGAGTTCAACAAGATCGCCGGCGCGGTGCTCGGCACCCTTCTGTTCGCCTTTGGCTCCGGTTTCGTCGCGGACGCGATCTACCACTCCAAGCCGGCCGGGAATGCCGGCTACGCCCTGCCCGAGCCGGCGCCTGCCGCGGCCGGCGGCGGTGCCCCGGCCGCCGCCCAGGCCGAGCCGATCGCGGTACGGCTCGCCAGCGCGAACGTGGAGAAGGGCCAGTCCGGCTCCAAGGCCTGCGCTGCCTGCCACAGCTTCGAGAAGGGCGGCCCCAATAAGGTCGGTCCGGGCCTCTGGGACACCGTGGAGCGCCAGAAGGCGGCCCATGCCGGCTTCGAATACTCGGCAGCCCTGAAGGAGAAGGGCGGCACCTGGACCTACGCCGACCTCGACGCGTTCCTCGAGAACCCGAAGGGCTACGCCAAGGGCACCAAGATGGCGTTCGCGGGCATCTCCTCGCCGCAGGAGCGCGCCAACGTGATCGCCTACCTGCGCAGCCTCTCCGACAGCCCCAAGCCCCTGCCCGTCGCGGAGAAGAAGGAGGCCGCGCCCGCCGAGGCCAAGTCTGAGGCCAAGTCGGATGCGAATCCGGAAGCCAAGCCCGATGCCAAGGCTTCCGATGCCAAAGCTTCCGACACGAAGGCCGAGGCGGCGCCCGCCGGCGACAAGCCGGTGGCGAACAAGCCCTCCGAGGGCAAGGATTCCCCGGCCAAGCCGGGCGACCCGACATCCCCCGACGCCACGCCCGCTCAGCCGAAGCCGCCCGAGGCGACGACGACCCGCAACGATCCCGGGCCGAAGCAGGCACCCGAGGCGACGCCCGATTCGGGTCCGGTGCAGCCGACGCCGGCTCCGCCGGCCTCGCCCAACGCGACCCAGCCGGCGCCCGACAAGCCGGCGCAGTAAGCGCCGGATCGGATCGACGAGACGTTCGAAAGGCCGGGGGCAGCCCCGGCCTTTTTCGTTTCCGACGCCGTCGATGCCTGCGCGCAAGCGCCGACTTGGCGTTGCCTCGGCGTCCGTCCTAGAACGACGCCCTGCCTGCGTCCGCGGACGCGAAGCCGGAGAGCGCCCCATCGTGATGCGAACAGCCTTGAGCGGACGCTTCGTCGCCGCGACGCTCGCGATCCTGTCGCTCTGCCAGCCTGCGAGCGCCGCGCCGGAAGGCGCCTGGATGCACGCGATCACCCTGATGGGGCAGCCGAAATACGGGCCCGACTTCAAGCATTTCGACTACGCCGACCCTGCCGCGCCCAAGGGCGGCCTCGTGCGGCTCGGCGCGCAGGGCGGCTTCGACAACTTCAACTACGTGGTCTCGGGCCTGAAGGGTGACCTCGAAGGCGGGATCACCCTGATCTACGACACCCTGATGTCGGATTCGGCGGACGAGCCCTTCACCTCCTACGGCCTCGTCGCGGAGGGCGTGCGGCTTGCCGACGATCTCTCCTCGGTCTCCTACCGCTTGCGGGAGGGCGCGCGCTGGCACGACGGCAAGCCGATCACGGCTGAGGACGTGGTCTGGTCCTTCGAGGTCCTCAAGGCCAGCAGCCCCTTCTACTCGGCCTATTACCAGACTGTGACGAAGGCCGAGGCGAGGGCCGAGCGGGAGGTGACCTTCACCTTCTCAGAGACCGGCAACCGCGAACTGCCGCAGGTGCTCGGCCAGCTGCGCATCCTCCCCAAGCACTGGTGGACGGGCAAGGACGCGCAGGGCAAGCCTCGCGACGTCACCCAGACGACCCTGGAGATCCCGCTCGGCTCCGGACCCTACCGCTTGGCGAAGTTCGATCCCGGCCGCAGCGCCACCTACGAGCGGGTCGCGGATTACTGGGGCAAGGACCTGCCCGTGAACCTAGGCCGCAACAATTTCGGCACGATGCGCTACGAGTATTTCCGCGACTCGACGGTGCTGATCGAGGCGCTGAAGGGCGACCTCTTCGATTTCCGCACCGAGAACGTCGCCCGCAATTGGGCGACCGCCTACGACGACTTCCCCGCCGTGAAGGAGGGCCGCCTCGTCAAGGAGGAGTTCCCCGATCGCGGAAACGGCATCATGCAGGCCTTCGTCTTCAACCTGCGAAAAGCCAAATTCGCCGACGAGCGCGTCCGGCGGGCCTTCAACCTCGCCATGAACTTCGAGGAGATGAACCGGGCGCTGTTCTACGGCCTCTACAAGCGGATCGACTCCTACTATTTCGGCTCGGAACTCGCCTCGTCGGGCCTGCCCGAGGGCGAGGAGCGGGCGCTCCTCGAGCCGCTGAAGGACAAGATCCCGGCTTCGGTCTTCACGACGCCCTACACCAACCCCGTGAACGGCAGCCCGGAGGCCGTGCGCGCCAACCTGCGCGAGGCCGTCAGGCTCCTCAAGGAGGCTGGCTACGAGCTGAAGAACGGGCAGATGACCAACGTGAAGACGGGCGAGCCGCTCACCGTCGAGTTCCTCGAATTCCAGAGCGTGTTCGAGCGCGTGGTCCTGCCCTTCGCCGCGCAGCTCAAGCTCATCGGCATCAACAGCAACCTTCGGGTGATCGACCAGGCCCAGTACCAGAACCGGCTCCGCGCCTTCGACTTCGACATCACCACGAGCTCCTGGCCGGAATCGCTCTCGCCCGGCAACGAGCAGCGGGAGTATTGGGGCTCGGCCTCCGCCGACAAGCAGGGCTCGCGCAACATCGCGGGGATCAAGGACCCCGCCATCGACACCCTCATCGAGCGCGTGATTTTCGCCAAGGACCGACCCGGCGTGATCGCCGCGACCCGCGCTCTCGACCGGGTGCTGCTCGCCCACAACTACGTGGTGCCGCAATGGGCGTCCGGCGTCTCGCGGACCCTGCGCTGGAACCGGTTCTCGCGGCCCAAGATCCTGCCGCAATACGGCAGCTCGGGCTTCCCGACGACGTGGTGGTACGACGAGGCGCTCGCGGCCAAGACCGGGGCGCCCCGGTGAGGCCGACGCGGCGCGGCCTCGTCCTCGGCGCGGGCGCGCTCGCGGCCTGCCCTCGGATCGCGTTGGCTCAGGTCCCCCTGGCCGGCACGCCCCGCACCGCCCACGGCCTGTCCAGCTTCGGCGAACTCAAATACCCCGAGAACTTTCCGAACTTCGACTACGTGAATCCGGCCGCGCCGCGGGGCGGCCGCTTCTCGGCGCAGATCAGCTCGACCATCGGCAACCAGTCGCTCCAGACCTTCAACACCCTGAACATCTACGTGCTGCGCGGCGACGGCGCGGCGGGCATGGACCTCACCTTCGACAGCCTGATGGTCCGCGCGCTGGACGAGCCCGATGCCCTCTACGGGCTGCTCGCCCGCTCCGTCGAGATCGACGCGGACGGCCTCGCCTATCGCTTCCGGCTCCGCCCGCAGGCCCGGTTCCGCGACGGCTCGCGCCTTACCGCCGAGGACGTCGCCTTCTCGCTCAAGCTCCTGAAGGAGAAGGGCCACCCGTCGATCTCCCAGGTCCTGCGCGACCTCGCCGACGCGGCGGCCGAGGCCGAAGACCTTGTGCTCGTCCGTTTCGCGCCGGGCCGCAGCCGCGACCTGCCGCTCTTCGTGGCGACCCTGCCCGTCTTCTCGGCCGCCTATTACGGCGCCCGCGATTTTGAGGCCTCTTCCCTCGAACCACCGTTGGGCTCGGGCCCCTACCAGGTCGGGCGGCTGGAGGCCGGGCGTTTCATCGAGCTGCAGCGGGTGCACGATTACTGGGGGAGCGACCTTCCCGTGATGGTCGGCCAGAACAATTTCGACGCGCTCCGCTACGAGTATTTCCGCGATCGCCAAGTCGCCTTCGAGGCCTTCAAGGGCGGCGCCTTCACCTACCGCGAGGAATTCACCGCCCGGGTCTGGGGCACGGGCTACGACTTCCCCGCCGTGCACGAAGGCCGCGTCCGCCGCGAGACCATCGCCGACGCGACGCCGTCCGGCACGCAGGGCTGGTGGATCAACACCCGCCGCGAGTCCTTCCGGGACCCCCGCGTGCGGGAGGCGATCGGCCTGTGCTTCGACTTTGCCTGGACCAACAAGAACCTGATGTTCGGGGCCTATACCCGCACGGCCTCCTTCTTCGAGAACTCCGACCTGAAGGCCACGGGCAAGCCCTCCCCCGAGGAGCTGGCGCTCCTCGACCCCTTGCGCGCCGACCTGCCCTCCGAGGTGTTCGGCGAGCCCTGGTCGCCGCCGGAATCGGACGGGTCCGGCCAGGACCGGGCGCTGCTCAGCCGCGCCGTCGCTCTCCTGCGGGAGGCGGGCTGCACCCGCGAGGAAGGCAGCATCAAGCTGCCGGGCGGCAAGCCGCTGGAGATCGAGTTCCTCGACGTCGACCCGAGCCTCGAGCCGCACACGCTGCCCTTCATCCGCAATCTCGGACTGATCGGCATCAAGGCTCGCATCCGGCAGGTCGACGCCTCGCAGTACCAGGCGCGCCTTAAGGACTTCGACTTCGACGTCACGGTACGGCGCTACTCGAGCGGGCTGACGCCCGGGCCCGAGCTGCGCGAGACCTACGGCAGCCGCGCCGCCGCGACGCCGGGCTCAAACAACCTCGCCGGCATCGCAAGCCCCGCCATCGATGCGCTCATCGACAAGGTGACCAACGCCGCCTCCCGGGCCGAGCTGACGACCGCCTGCCGGGCCCTGGACCGCGTGCTGCGGGCCGGCCGCTACTGGGTGCCGATGTGGTACGGCTCGACCCAACGCATCGCCGTTTGGGACGTCTACGGCCGCCCGGCCAAGGGCCCGACCTACGGGCTGGGCGTGCCGAGCACCTGGTGGTTCGACGCCGACAAGGCGCGGCGGATCGGGCGGATGTGAGGACCGGCCCATGCTCGCCTACATCCTGCGCCGCCTCGCCCTGATGGTGCCGACCATCCTCGGCATCATGCTGATCACCTTCACGATCGTGCAATTCGCCCCCGGCGGGCCGGTCGAACGGGTGCTCGCGCAGCTCCAGGGCCAGAACGATGCCGGCCTGTCGCGGGTGACGGGCGGCGCGGGCGATCTCGGCGGCGCCGGCGCGGTGAACCGGGGCGGCGGCGAGGCGAATTCCCGCTATCGCGGGGCGCAGGGGCTCGACCCGGCCTTCATCAAGAAGCTCGAGCAGCAATTCGGCTTCGACAAGCCCGCCCACGAGCGCTTCCTGAAGATGATCTGGGACTACGCCCGGTTCGATTTCGGCAACAGCTACTTCCGAGACGTGTCGGTGCTGCAGCTCATCCGCGAGCGGCTGCCAGTCTCGATCTCGATCGGCCTCTGGATGACGCTCCTGTCCTACGCGATCTCGATCCCGCTCGGCATCCGCAAGGCGGTGAAAGACGGCTCGCGCTTCGACCTCTGGACCTCGGGCGTGGTCATCGTAGGCTATGCCGTGCCGAGCTTCCTGTTCGGGCTTCTCCTCATCATCCTCTTCGCGGGCGGCTCGTTCTTCCAGGTCTTCCCGATCCGCGGCCTGACCAGCGAGGGCTGGGAGAATTTTTTGCTGTGGGGCAAGATCGTCGATTATGCCTGGCACATGACGTTGCCGCTGACGGCCCTGGTGCTCGGCGCCTTCGCGACCTCGACCCTGCTCACGAAAAACTCGTTCCTCGACGAGATCCGCAAGCAATACGTGCTCACCGCGCGGATGAAGGGGCTGACCGAGCGCCAGGTCCTCTACGGCCACGTCTTCCGCAACGCGATGCTCATCGTCGTCGCCGGCTTTCCCGGGGCCTTCATCACGGCCTTCTTCTCGGGCTCGCTTCTGATCGAGACGATCTTCACCCTCGACGGGCTCGGGCTCCTGTCCTTCACCGCCATCGTCGGCCGCGACTACCCGATCGTCTTCGCGACGCTCTACATCTTCTCGCTGCTGGGACTTGCCGTGAACCTGCTCTCGGACCTGATCTACACCTGGATCGATCCGCGCATCGACTTCTCCGCCCGGGCGACCTGACCCTCGATGACCTCCTTGCCGCTGGTCGTGCGCCCCGAGACCGCCGGGGATGCCGAATCGATCGACCGCCTCCATGACCGCGCCTTCGGCCCCGGCCGCTTCGCGCGCACCTCCTACCGCCTGCGCGAGGGCGTGCCTCACCTTCCCGGCCTCAGCTTCACGGCGCTGGTCGGGACCTTCCTCGTCGGCTCCGTGCGGATCAGGCCCGTGCGGATCGGCGAAGGGCTGGTGCTCATGCTCGGGCCGCTCACCGTCGATCCGAGCTTCGAGGGCCGCGGCATCGGCGCGGCCCTGATGGAGGCCAGCCTCGGCGCGGCCGAGGCCGAGGGCCACGACCTCGTCATCCTGGTCGGCGATGCGCCGTATTATTCCCGTTTCGGCTTCGAGCGGGTGCCTCCCGGGCGCCTGACCATGCCCGGACCGGTCGATCCCGCACGCCTCCTCTGGCGTGCGCTCACCGAGGATGCGGTGGGGAGCGTGAGTGGTTTGGTCAGCTCGGCGCGGTCGGTGCCCACCCCGGCCTAGCCGCCGCGGCACTGACGAGGACCTCACGGGCGATCGCGAAAACATGCGGCAGGATGCGATCCCCCGAGGCGGTGAGCATCACACTCCGACGCAGGGTGTCGACCCGCGGCCTTGTCTCATCGGCTGCGGCTCCGAACACGTGATCGAGGGCCGGGAGCGCCAGATCGAGGAGGGTCCTCCAGCGTGACTCAGGCGCGCTCATCGAGCCAGGTCCGGGTCTCGTGGGTAGCCGGAAGGTAGCGCGCCGCGAGCCGGGCCAAGGCGTCATAGGTCACCGCGCCGCCGCGGACGAGGTCGCTGAGGGTTTCGACCTCGGTCTCGTAGAGGAAGTCCCGGACGCGATGCTCGTGCTCGGGGGGGCACCACGTCCGCCCGCAGGCCGCGAGCAGCGAGGCCGCATCGATCCGGTGGCGCGCCGAGGCGTTGATGTGGGCGACTGCGAAGGCCAGGGGTCGATCGAAGCCGGTCGTCATCGCGCGCTCCGGTCGGGGCTCACGTTCAGCCTTCGATTACTCCGATACGCCGGACCTGTCCCCTCCCCGCAAGGAGAAGGAGATTGGAACTCCGCGTTCTTCTTCTCACGCCACCCGTCCGCGCCGCCCCTCGACGAGCCACATCGCCAGCACGGCCGCTGCCAGCAGCGCCAGCGCGGCGAGCCCGAGCGCCAGGGGATAGACCTCGACGCCGCGAATCGTGGCGCTGTCGCTCGGGCGCAGGCCGATCCAGTCGGCACCGCTGAGACGGCCGCTGCGCACGCTCTGGAGGCGGGGCACCTCGACGCTGCCGCCGGCCTCGGCGACGCGACGGACCGAGCCGCCGGTGCTCTCGGCGAGCGCCCTCAGACGCTCGGTGTCGCTGAAGACGTCGGCAAGCTCGCGCGGGTTCGGGGGGCCGACGCTGACGAAGGCGACGAGACTGCCCGAGCGCAGGGTGTGGAGCCCGAGTTCCTTCGCCTCGAAGGTCGCCGAAAACAATCCCGGCTCCGATTGGCTCAGGGTGAGGCTCTGCTCGCCGCCGCTCGGGCCCGTGACGGCCACCGGCTCGGTGGTCTCGGCCATGGTCTGACGCTCGACGCGCACCTCCCGGCCCTGGCCGGTGGTCTGGGCGCGCAGCGCCTCTTCCTCCAGGGCCGGCTCCTTCATCAGCCAATGGCCGAGGCGACGGAGCAGGTCGAGATAGGGGCCGCCCTCGGCATAGCCGCGCGCCCAGAGCCAGGCATGGTCTGAGAGCAGCAGGGCCACCCGGCCCTTCTCCTCGCGCGAGAGGGCCAGCAGCGGCAGGGCGTTGGCGCCCTGCAGGACCGGCTGCACGCCGGGCTTCGTCTGCGCCGAGACGATGCGCAGCCAGTCGCCCCAGGCCGGCGGCGAAGAGTCCGAGCCCGGCAGCGCCCGCGTGACGGGGTGGCGGGTGCCGATGCCGGTGAGCGCCGCCTTGTACGGCTGCTCGACCACGCGGCCGTTCGGCTCGCCGGGCAGGATCTGCGAGAGCCGCGTGCGCGCCAGGCTCGAAGTCGAGGCGAATTCGGGGCCCGCCGCGATGAGGAGCGCGCCGCCGTCGCGGACGTAGCGGACGATGTTCTCGAAATAGGCGGACGGCAGCACGCTCTGGTTGGCGTAGCGGTCGAAGATGATCAGGTCGAAATCCTTGATCTTCTGGACGAACAGCTCGCGGGTCGGGAAGGCGATGAGCGAAAGTTCCGAGATCGGCGTGCCGTCCTGCTTCTCCGGGGGGCGCAGGATGGTGAAGTGGACGAGGTCCACGTTGGCGTCGGACTTCAGGAGGTTGCGCCAGGTGCGCTCGCCCTGGTGCGGCTCGCCCGAGACGAGGAGCACGCGCAGCTTCTCGCGGATGCCCTCGATCGGCAGCACGGCGCGGTTGTTGACCACCGTCAGCTCGCCCGGCAGCGGCTCGACCTCGATCTCGACGACGTTGGGTCCGCCATGCTCGATCCGGGTCTGGAGCGCGAAGGCCTGGCCCGTCGGCACCGAGCGGCGCTCGATCTCCTCGCCGTCGCGGCGCACGGTGACCACCGCATTGCCGGTCCCTCCTCGCTCCATCACCTCGGCGCGGATGGTGACGTCCTTGCCGACGATGCCGAAGCGAGGCGCCTCCAGCATCTTGATCTGACGGTCGCGCTCGTCCGGCCGGCCGGTGACGAGGACGTGGAGCGGCGCCTTAAAGCCGAGCGCGGTGGCCGAGGCCGGGATGTCGTGCACGACGCCGTCTGTGAGCATCACCACGCCGGCGAGCCGCTCCGCCGGCACGTCGGCCAGCGCCTGCGAGAGGGCGGCGAAGAGCTTGGTGCCGTCGTCGCCTTGGGTGGAATCCGGCACGTCGATGAAGCGCGGCTCGATGTTGGTGAGCGCGCCGAAGCGGCGCTGCAGCTCGGTGCGCACGGTGTCGGTCATGGCCGGGCGCTCGCCCAAAGTCTGCGAGCCCGAGCGGTCGACCACGATGGCGGCGACGTCCTTCACCGGTTCGCGGTCCTCGCGGACGAGCGACGGGTTGGTCAGCGCCGCGAGCACCAGGGCGAGCGCCAGCGCCCGCAGCAGCGCGACCCGTCCACGCGCAAAGATTGCTAGCCCGACGAGGAGCGCGACGAGGACTCCGAGCCCGGCGAGGACGGGCCAGGGCAGCAGGGGCGTGAAGCTGAGACTCAGCATGGTGCCACGCTCCAAGCCCTCCCCCCTATGCGGGAGAGGGTAGCCCTCGCGTCAGCGAGGGTCGGGAAAGGGGCGCACAGGTCTTTCCGGAAGGGTCGCGGTCCCCTCTCCCGCCCAGCATCCGCCGGGCACCCTCCCCCGCAGAGGGGGGAGGGTTGAGCGTCGCGCCTCGTTGTTCCAGAAATCATCACTGCCCCAACCGCTCCAGCAGCGCCGGCACGTGCACCTGGTCGGCCTTGTAGTTGCCGGTGAGCGTGTACATCACAAGGTTGATGCCCCCACGAAAGGCCATCTCGCGCTGGCGCTGGTCGCCGCCGACCACCGGATAGAGCGGCTCGCCGCGCCGTCCCACAGCCCAGGCTGCGGCGAGGTCGTTGCCCGTGATCACGATCGGCGAGACGCCGTCACCGGCCCGGGCCGGGCGCCGCTCGTTGCCCTCGCCGGCCGGCGGCAGGGTCTCGACCCAGGTCTGCCCGGTGGCGTAGCGGCCGGGGAAGTTGTCGACGAGGTAGAAGGCCTTGGTCAGCACGTGGTCGGCCGGGACGGGCTCGAGCTCGGGCACCTCCAGCGTCGAGAGCATCTTGCGCAGGTAGGCCGCCTCGGGCGTGGGAGGGCCGCCGGGGCGCGCGGTGAGCGCGTCGCGAGTGTCGAACAGGACGGTGCCGCCGTTGCGCATGAAGGCGTCGATGCGCCGGATCGCGGCCTCGCTCGGCTGCGGCCTCCCTGCGACGATCGGCCAGTAGATCAGCGGGTAGAAGGCGAGCTCGTCCCGGCCCGGATCGATGCCCGCCGGCTCGCCCGGCTCCAGCGCCGTGCGGCTCGCGAGCATCTGGGTGAGGCCGGACAGCCCGGCTCGGCTCGCCGTGTCCACCGCCTCGTCGCCGGTGATGACGTAGGCCAGCCGCGTGGCCAGCGCGGAGTCGAAGGCCGTGCCGCGCCCGCCCTCGGCGGCCCTGACCGGTTGGGGCGCCAGCGCTCCCGCGCCGAGAAGTGCCAGGGCGATCAAAGCGGCCCGAGCCGGCGCCCGCCCGATGAGGCCGCCCGAGCGGGCGAGGAAGCCCCCGAGCCACAGGCCCGCCAGCGTGTCGAGAAGCAGGAGCGCGAGCGCTCCCGTGAACAGGGCGGCGCGCAAATCGAGGGTCTCCGTGCCGGTCAGCGCGCCGATCCGGGCGCCGGCGATCGCGCCCTCGTCCAGCGGCGCCAGGCGGTCGCCGGGCTTCAGGGCGTTGACCGCGACGCCGCCGTCTGCGGGTCCGTAGAAGCCGGGCGGGTGCTCGTGGGTGGCGCGGTCGGCGTAATCGGCCGGCACGGCCGTGGCGCCGGCCGGCGGGCTGCCGAGCGCTCCGAACCCGTCGAGGGTGAGGCGCGGCGCCAGGACCGTGGCGGCCGGGCGCAGGCCCGCCTCCGCGGCCGGCGGCGTCGCGGTGCCGGCGAGCCCCACCACCCGGCGCAGCATGTCGATGAACAGGCCCGAGAGCGGCAGGTTCGACCAGGTGGTGTCGGCCGTGACGTGGAAGAGCACGACGAGGCCCTGCCCCCGCTTCTCCGCGGTGACGATCGGGGTGCCGTCCTGCAGGGAGGCCCAGGTCCGACCGGGCAGGTCGCCGTCCGGCTCGGCCAGGATCTGCCGGCGCACGCCGATGTCGGCGGGCGGCGTCAGGCCGGCGAAGGGGCTCTCGGGCGCGAAGGCGGCCAGCGTCTTGGGGCTGTCCCAGGACAGGGTGCCGCCGAGCGTCCGGCCGCCGCGGCGCAGGCGCACCGGCACCAGCGGGTCGTTGCCGGCGGCGAGCCGCGGGCCGGCGAAGCGCAGGAGCAGGCCCCCCTCGTCCACGAACTTGCCGACGCGGGCGAGCGTCTGCTCGTCCAGCGCCCCGACATCGGCCAGCACGAGGACGGAGACCTGCCCGTCGAGCATCTGCGCCACCGAATCCGCGACGCCCTTGGCGCCGCGCGGCTCGCGCACGTCGGCATAGGGCCCGAGCGCCCGCGACAGGTAATAGGTCGGCGCGAGCAGCGGCTGGGCCTGGTCGCTGGTGCCCCCGAAGACGAGGCCGACCCGGCGGCGCTTGGCCCGCTCGTCCATCAGCGCGACGGCGCCGGCCGAGCGCTCGGCCGCGATCTCCAGGCGGGCTATGCCGTTGCGCAGCTCCACGGGCAACTCGAAGGCGATCTCGGCCTCCGTCGCCCGGTCCTTGAACGCGAAGTCCTGCTCGGCGAGCGGCAGGCCCTTCTGATCGAGGGCCCGCACGAGGCCGGTATCGCGCCCGTTCGGCGCGGCCCGCAACACCTTGGCGATGAGGCGGCCGCCCGTCTCCGAGGCGGTCAGCGCCAGCGCGGGGGGCTGATCGGCCCTCAGGATCGTCAGCGAGGCGCCGTGGCGCGGCACGAGGTCGGCAAGGGCGGCGGCGAAGTTGCCGCTAGCGCTTCCCGCGACACCGTCGCTGACCCAGACGATCGCGGCCGATGGCGTGCGCTCCAGGAAATTGGCGAGGGTCGGCAAGTGGGCGTCCCGGTCGCCGAGATGCGGACGCGGCGCGATTGCCCGAAGGCGTTCGAGGGCTGCGGCCGGCGTCCGCGCCTCGAAGGCCGCCGGCGGCTCGGCGGTGGCGAGAACGGCGACGGGGCGCCCGTCGCGCGCGGCCGCCTCGATCGCGTCGGTCGCCACCCGCAGCCGCTCCCGCCAGTCATGCGCGGCGGAGAAGCCGTTATCGACCATGACGAGAAGCGGCGTCCGGCCCGCGGCGCCAGCGAGCCCGAGCGGGTTCCAGACCGGCCCTGAGACGGCGAGGATGAGACACGCCGCCGCCAGGATGCGCAGGATCAGGAGCCAGGGCGGCGTCCGGGCGGGCGTGTCGCGCTTGGCCAGGAGGTCGGCCACGATCCGCAGCGGCGGAAAGTCGATCCGCCGCGGTCGCGGTGGTGTCACGCGCAGCAGGAACCACAGGGCCGGCAGGGCGGCGAGCGCGGCGAGCGCGAGGGGAGCGGCGAAGGTGAGGGGCAATCCGAGCACCGAGAGCTCCTCAGGTCCCGCCGCGCGCGGCGGCGAGCAGCGTCAGCAGGCGCAGGGCCGCCTCGCTCGCCGGCCGGTCGGTGCGGTGTAGCGTCAGGGTCCAGCCTCGGGCACGTGCGATCTCGGCGAGCCCGTCGCGATGCGCGGCGATCCGGGTCCGGTAGGCCTCGCCCCAGGAGGCGGCGTCGCCCACGTTCACGCTGAGCCCGGATTCGAGGTCGTGCAGGACCGCCTGACCCGCGAAGGGAAAGGTTTCCTCGACGGGATCGGCGATGGCGACGAGGTGACCTCGCGTGCCGCTGCCGGCGATGGCCTCGACCGAGGCCCGCACCTCGTCGAGGGGGACCAGGAAGTCGCTGATCAGGATCGCCTCGTCAAAGCGCCCGGTGGTGGCGCGGGGCGGCGCGTCCGCCTCGAGCCCGGCGCCGTCGCTGACGAGGGCCTGCGCCATGGTCTCCACGATCCGCCGGGAGGCGGTCGCGCGCGTCAGACCGAGCAGACCGGTGCGCTCGCCCCCCTCCACGAGGGCGTCGGCGAGCGCTAGGCCGAGCACGAGTGCGCGCTCCACCTTGGGCGCCTGGGCAAGGCTCGAGGCGAAGCCCATGGAGGCCGAGCGGTCGATCCAGAACCAGATGTTGTGGGCGGCCTCCCACTCGCGCTCGCGCACATAGAGCCGGTCGTCGCGGGCCGAGCGGCGCCAGTCGATGCGGGCGGCGGCCTCGCCGGTGACGAAGGGCCGGAACTGCCAGAAGCTCTCGCCCGGCCCGGCCCGGCGGCGACCGTGAAGGCCGTGCGCGAGGGTCGTCGAGACGCGGCGCGCCTCCAGGATCAGGCGCGGCATCCGTTCGGCGAGCGACAGGGCGCTCCCGGTCTCCCGTATCCCTGGTGCCCGTTCCTGCGCCCCGAGAACCCGCGTCGACGCCATCGGCTCAGAGCTTCGCCGCGAGCTGGGCGATGAGCCCCGGGATGGTCTCGCCGTCGGCCCGCGCGCCGAAGCTCAGCGCCATGCGGTGCTTAAGGACTGGCTCGGCCAGCGCCTTCACGTCGGCGATCGAGGGAGCGACACGCCCCTCGATCAGCGCCCGGGCGCGCACGGCCAGCGTCAGCGCCTGGCTGGCGCGGGGGCCCGGCCCCCACAGGAGCTTGCCCTTGAGGGACGGATCACCGCCCTCCGGCCGGGCCGAGCGCACGAGGTCGAGGATGGCGTCGACGACGGTGTCGCCGACGGGCAGACGGCGCACCAGCCGCTGCGCGGTCAGCAGCGCGTCGGTCGACATCACCGCCTGCGGCCTGTGCTCCTCGACGCCGGTGGTCTCGATGAGGATGCGGCGCTCGGCGGCGCGGTCGGGATAGCCGACGTCGATCTCGAGGAGGAAGCGGTCGAGCTGCGCCTCGGGCAGCGGGTAGGTGCCCTCCTGCTC
>JAESGP010000175.1_pt1 | contig 21779 bp, 13 predicted proteins | sample 9269741 | NCBI WGS metagenome assembly JAESGP01 (sample SAMN15720684, study PRJNA650882) | algae metagenome | isolation source: Desmonostoc vinosum HA7617-LM4 and co-occurring heterotrophs from cave wall | place: USA: Waikapalae cave, Hawaii | collected 2011-05-27
TCGCCAACAAAAACATCGCCTTCATCGTCATCCAGTTCGCACAATACAAGCTTTGGTCGATCAACATACGGAACTTCTTACTATGCTTGAGTCTCAAGCCCTGAAATACCAATTAGATAGCTAGGGGGCAAAACAGCAATTGCGGCAATTAAGCCACGTCAATGCTACTATGATCGCTCAAGTAGAAGATGTGCTGCGGCAAGCAGTATATGGAGCAGTAGAATCTAACCGCTTGGTTGGGCATCAGGATTTTGTGTATAGTGTGGTTTTTAGTCCAGATGGGCAACAAATTGCCACAGGCAGCCGCGACAAAACCATCAAACTTTGGGCGAGGGATGGCAGATTATTACAGACTTTAAATGCCAATGGTTGGGTTTTTGACGTGGTTTTCAGTCCTAATGGTCAATTTTTGGCTGCATCCACTCAAGGAGGAAAAGTGAAACTCTACAGACGGGACGGACGACTGCTTTGGACTTGGAAGCAGCAACCCGATTCACACAGTGAGACTCTCTTATTCAAGCTCACCTTTAGCTCCAATGGTCAGTCAATTGTGGTGGCGAGTGACGATCGCACCATCAAAATCTTGAATCTGAACGGTCGTTTGGTTCGCAGCCTCAAAGGGCATCAGGATGTAGTCTGGGGTGTGGATTTGAGCAAGGATGGACAGACAATTGCTTCTGCTAGCGAAGATCGCACCGTCAAGCTTTGGAGTAGCGATGGACGCTTAATCAAAACGTTAGTAGGGCATCAGGGACGAGTCAATGTGGTGAGTTGGAGCCAGGATGGTCAACTGCTGGCATCTGGAGATATGCAAGGAGTGATGAAACTCTGGCATCGAGATGGTCGCCTGATGCAGACTTTGGCGGCACATACTACTGACATTTTTGGCATTAGCTTTAGTCCAGATGGACAACTGCTCGTTTCTGCAAGTGCCGACCAAACAGTGAAGGTGTGGCGACAGGATGGTACATTGTTATTAACACTCAAACAGGGAGATGCTGCTTGGAGAGTGGCGTTTACCCCGGATGGGAAGCAGCTTGTCTCTTCTGGCTCTAACAATTTAGTCAAACTTTGGCAATTGCACAACCCAATTGTGACCCGGCTTTTGGGACATCAGGCACGGTTGCAGGTGGCGTTTAGCCCTGAAGGTCAGCGCGTTGCCTCGGTCAGTTGGGATCGGACAGTGAAACTGTGGACGCTCTCTGGTCGCTTACTCACCACCTTTCGGGGACATAAAGCGATCGCCAGTGGAGTTGCTTTTCATCCCGATGGTCAACGTCTGGCTTCCAGCGATGGCACTGGCATTATTCACCTCTGGCAAGCCAATGGTAGGCAGTTAAAGACATTTTCGCTCCTTGGGCCAACTGCAACTATCGATCCAAACCAAAACGCGCAGCCATCAGCCGAATGTACCACCGTTGAGTTTAGTCCTGATGGTCAACTATTGGCAGCAGGCAACACAATCCAAAATTTAGCTAGAGTCTGGAAGTTAGACGGGAGCTTAGTTGCTACCTTAACCGGACATCAAAATGGTATCGGCCGCATCCGCTTTAGTCCCGATGGAAAGCAGATTGCCACCAGCAGTTATGATGGCACAATTAAACTCTGGCATCTTGATGGCAGGTTGATTCGCACTTTTACAGGGCATAAAGGGGAAGTGCAAGATTTGGCCTTTAGTCCAGATGGTAAACTCATTGTCTCAGGCAGTCACGATCGCACCGTTAAACTTTGGACAGTGGAGGGAAAACTACTTCGCACCATTAGCGATCATGGTAACAAAGTCTACGCGGTTGCTTTCAGTCCCGATGGCAAAACGATCGCATCCGGGAGCCGCGATCATACTATCAAGCTCTGGAAACCAAACGGCAACTTGTTAGCAACTCTCAAAGCTCATGAAGATGTTGTTGATGGGTTAGCCTTGAGCCAAGATGGACGTTGGCTAGCATCTGGCAGTTGGGATAAGAGTGCGATTATTTGGAACTTGCAACAAGCAATTGATATCAATCGACTAGAACAGATTGGTTGCGATTGGGTGCGAGATTATCTGCGAACCAATCCAGACGCAAAAGACACAAAGTTGTGTCAAACCAATTGAACGCACCCCAACTAATTGCAAGCAATATAGTTGGGGATTCATTCGCTAAGAAACAGTGAGATTTCTTAACGTATCCAGAGTTATCGGCGTTCTCGATGTGTCGTGGGAACTTTTGCCCTCGAACACTCTAGAAAAGTGTTTATCTCCTATGATGATGGCGTACCAATATCTAGCTCTGATAGTTCACACCCAATGCCATCTCCATCTCGGTCAAACACGTGAGGATCTGGTGGCACAACTCTAAATCTGCGGTACGGAATATCAAGACAATCCAAGTCTGCCGAATTAGGCAGAATGCAGAATTCAGGGTAGGAGCGATCGCAGTTGGAGTGTACAAGTCCTGTCGGATTATTTTAAACTCCCCATCCTGGATTTTCACAAGCGATATTGCGAGGAGAAATTTCTTCAAACTTACCTAAGTTGCGATTAGAGCGCCAAGCTTTTTTAATCTGCCTCCAGTATTCACTATCTTGGTATTTAACAATTGCTACTATTTCAGGGTCACGAACTCCTTTTAGCAAGCATGAACCATTATGTCCTATCTGATCTGATTTATTTAGTTTAGACAAATTGAGTACATCTATGACTTGAAAAGTTGGTTTCCCTTGGCTATCTATTGAAACAAGAATTTCAAACCATAACATCTCCTGATTTCCCTTCTTAACATGAGCGATCGCATATTCACGTCCGGCTTGAGGATTACCGACTATCCAGCCGCCTAAATCTTTCAATCCTTTGGGTATATCTCGATAGCGCAACCCGATATAGCTAGGACTATTTTGTTTTGCTCCTGAAACTTCAATCATTCTCGACAAACTAGCTTGAGCTACAGTTGGCAATCCAGAGAACAGCAGCAGGGATGTTGCAATAATGGTAACTTTATTCATCTATGTAAATTAGTTTCTGAGGCTGTATCAAGCGTAACTTGCATCTACTTCCTACCCTGTGATATGGATCAGCCATAGAAAATCTTGTGGTCTTATCCTTCTAATCATAGTAAACTCTGCCCTATATGCATAGCGGTTATTTTAAGTAGTGTCTATGCAAAACTACAAATGCACAAAACCTGATTCCAGTGCTTCATCTGCTCTATCCGTTTCAGCAGCCGCTTTGGGAATGGAATATACTTCGACGACTTGAGGGTGCGATCGCTCCATTGTCTTGTCTCAAAGCGTATCTGCTTCGCCTCCGACACCGACCCATGCCGTAGTTCATGGATGGCAGGCGTGCAATCCAGTGTGGGCATTAGCCGCTCCGTTGGTTGCTGTCTGCCGATTTACCTATACACATCTCTGCGGTGTGCTACTTTAACGACAGTCACTAATAATACTTTGTCTTGAATTTCGTAGATAATTCGGTAGCCACGAAAGCGGACTCGATATAGTGAGTCAGATCCCTCTAGTTTGACTACTCCATCTGGACGTGGCTCAATAGCTAATTCCTCAAGTTTGAGCGCTAGTCGCTGTTGAACTTCGCGTGGTAATTTTTTAATTTGGCGGACTGCTGCCGGTGTTAACTCAACCTGGTAGCTCACAAATCTAATTCCCTTTTCAGGGCAGACAAAGAAGTAGTGCCTTCTATTTGTGCTTCTTCTAGAGCAACACGTGCATCTTCAACATCAGTTTTGTCTTCCTTAGCTTTTAGAAACTGTAAAAAATCTAAAACTTCTATCAATATTTCTTCTGGCACTTCTTCTATTTCTTCGAGAATTTTCTGTTTGGTATTCACGCTAACCTCTTAAAATTGATGTACACGCCTCCATAATTCTAGACTTGTTTAGTAAGCTAAAAAACATCTAAATTACATAATCAAATTAAATAAAACTCTTGTGGGGTGGGCATCTTGCCCGCCCTAATTATGCAAGTTATATATGGAACAGCTTATCCAAAAAGTATACAACAGTTGACAAATACTGTATATAACTACAGAGCCGTGTTTGCTGGACACAGACTGCATACTGAAATAGAAAAACAGGAAGACGAAGAGTGGGAGGAACTTTTTCTCGAAAGCGAAGAATTGGGATTACGCGGTCGGCTTGATGCCCTTCGCACTCATGACGGGCAAACAATTCCATACGAACACAAACGCGGTCGCGCTCACCGAGACGAGAACAAGCAACCCCAAGCCTGGGAGAGCGATCGCCTACAAATCTTTTCCGGCTAATCACTTATCATAAAAATTTCTCCCTTCCCCCTTCGGGTGACGCTCGCAAGCTCGCTAACGCAGTCGCCTGCGGAGGGAAACCCTCCTTTACTCGCTGTCTCACCGCGTCTCCCTATCTCCGCGTCAGCCAAATCATAAGTCTTTAAACGGACATGATATAATTGGTCAGGGGCCATTTTTGCAAGTAGCAAAATTTAGAGGGGGATTTCAATAATAAACTCTGTACCCTCACCTAGAACAGAGTTGCAAATCAATTTTCCGCTGTGGGTTGATTCAATGATTTGTTTGGCGATCGCCAACCCCAACCCTGTCCCTTTCCCCACTTCTTTGGTAGTAAATAAATGGTCAAATATCTTTTGTTTAACTGATTCACTCATCCCTTTACCATTATCTGCGATCGCAATTTTTACCAGATGATTTTCCACCGAAGTTGTAATAGTAATGCGGTTGGGATTGGCTTGAATATCCTCAAAACTGCGTTTGCTATTTGATTCTTCTAAAGCATCGATCGCATTTGCCAAAATATTCATAAACACCTGATTTAACTGTCCAGGGAAGCAGTTAACTAGTGGTAAATCGCCATAGTTTTGTATGACTTGAATTGCAGGGCGATGTTGATTGGCTTTGAGGCGATACTTGAGAATCAGTAAGGTACTATCAATACCTTCATGCAAGTTAGCAGTGACTTTGCGATCGGTATCAGCGCGGGAAAAAGTACGTAGGCTAGTGCTGATGGACTTGATGCGATCGCTTGCACCTGTCATCGAGTCTAGCAACTTGGGCAAGTCTTCACTGAGAAATTCCAGATCGATATCTTCGGCCATTTCCTGGACTGGGGAAGCTGGATGAGGATGGTGTTGCTGATAGAGTTCTAGATATGTCAGCAAATCTTGTACATACTCTTTAGCATTGTTGATGCTGCCATTGAGAAAACCAATCGGGTTATTGACTTCGTGCGCTACACCTGCAACAAGATTCCCTAGAGATGCCATTTTTTCGCTTTGGACAATTTGCAGTTGAGATTGCTCAAGCTGTTGAGCGTAGTTCTGGGCTTGTTGATACAATCGGGCATTTTCTAGGGAAATAGCAGCTTGGGCGCAGAGAAAGTTTAGTAGTTGGACGCGATCGCTTGTAAATGCTCCAACAGTCACACGGTTCTCCAAATACAAAATCGCCATCAATTTACCCTGATGCAGAATTGGCGTACACAGCAGACTTTTGGGTTGCTGTTGCACAACATAAGCATCTGTAGAAAGAGTAGGATGAACAGCAGCATCCGCAATTACAACAGGTTGTAGACTGTGTTTGACAGTGTAAATTAAGCTGTGGGGAATCTCTGAACAGTGGCATAAAGTAATGGATTGTACCTGCGCTGGTTGAGCGATAGTAGCAACCGCTTCCACGAACCACTCATGCTCATGCGGCATTAGCAATGCTCCCTTGTCTGCTCCAGCATTTTCGAGAACTGTATGTAGCAATGTTGCCAAGAGTTTATCGAGTTGAATTTCCGCAGAAAGGGTTTGTGATGCTTTGAGGATGCTTCCTAAGTCGAGGGTGGCAGAAATACTGGTACTAGATGACTGAGTTGCACTAGTTAGATATATTGATGCAGACACCGTTTCATTTGCCGACAAAGACGCGCGTCGTTGTTGCAAAATTGGTGCGAGTAGTTTGGGGTAGCGGTGTTCTAAGTCTTTGACTTTAGCAGCTGCGCCCCAGTGTGCATAGCAGTAGTAAGCCTCTTGCATGTAGCCACCGGCAACTTTTTCTTTGCCCCAATCGAGGTAAAATTTGGCGGCGAGTTCGTTGGCGAGTGCTTGTTCTTGAATATAGCCGTTGGCTTTAGCAAGAGAGATGGCGCGATCGTAATATTCAATAGCCTCAATTTTGTTGCCCGAAATTCGATACCTTTCCGCCTCCATGAGATCGAGTTTATGTTGGTGATTTGCAGGGGCATAATGCGCCCATTTCTGCACTTTTTCTCGATTCACTTGCAGTTTGTTGAGGATGCTGGGTTTTTGGGCGTCTAAAGCATCTGGGAATAGTGCGATCTGAGCGAGAGAATCGTAGAAATAAAAGGGTACAACCACAAAATTGCCTGTCACACCTCCGAGGTAAGATGCCGCTATTGCTGCATTCTCAACAGCCTCAGAAAATTGCTCAAACAAATAGCAAAGAATCAGCTTATTAAAGTAAACGTAAAAAATAGCAGTTGCATCATTTGCTTGCTGGTGTTCTATTAGCATGGTTTGCTCTTCATAGATATTACCAGTCAACTGAGATGGCTCTTGAGTCTGCTGAATTAAGTTTAAGATAGTCTGGTGCAGAATCTGATTGAAATTGAGGGAATTTTTCTGTTTGAGTTGCACAAGTTTTTCGTTATAGCTGGCTATTTCTCGTTCTAGCATTGACAATTCTTGACCACACAAGTAGGCATGGTAAACGTAGATATAGGTAGACAAGGCGGCAAATTCTAAATCTCCGGTTTCCAGACCGATAGTGTAAGCTAATTGCAACGGTTCTAGAGTTTTTTGCACAGGATCGCACCAATGACGAACACTAGCATTGACGATAAAAATTGTTCTAGCTTGAATATGTTTAGCATCAACCCGATCAAGTAAACTTAAAGCGAGTTGACCAAATTGATAGCCTGTTTCGATGTCTTCCACAACGCCGCAAAGAATTACCCCAAAGTAGCCGTAACTAGGTGCAGACAGTGCCGTATTGCCATATTGCATCGATAAGCTGACCTCTTGGGATACGATTAACGGCAGTAACAACGGTGCTGCTTGGTAGGCACAGGGAGCCAGACTATTGAGAATCTGCATAGCTGCCTGTTTGAATGGATCGGTCATTTCTGGCAATGCAATCAAGTCTAGGGGAGATTTGTTGGTTAAGCCAGATAAAGTTGCCTCTAGTTGAGTTTGAATATCAGATGGGTGGGGATTTTCCGGAAACTCTAACCCCAACAGTTGCAAAACTTGCAGTCCTATTTGGATTGCTGCTGGTAGATGGTTTTGAGCCATACAAGCCTGCATTTTGACATTGTAGACTTTGATTTTGTCTAATAAGGTTAGGGATTTGTGTAAAACAACTTCAATCCACTCCTGCATCTGGTCAAAATTACTGCTCAGATATGCTGCCTCTACCGCTTCTTGGTAAATTGCTAAGGTTAAATCGTATTGACTCTGCCAGCAATCAAAAGCTAATAGCTGAATACCAATGCCAAGATAATTTAGTGCCGCAACATAAGCAGTAGAGACTTTTGCTTTTTGTCCAGCCAGTAAATTTAAATGGGCGATTTCATATCGAGCAGATGGCTGGGTAACTAACCCAATTCCTCTATTTAACTGATTAACAATTGCAAAAATTTGGCTGTTTTGTTCTGCCGTTGCCCGATTCTGCAACAGAAGTTGTCCAATCTTGAGGTGAGTTGCTTCTTTGAGTTCAGCAGGAATCAAAGAATAAGCTGCTTGCTGGACGCGATCGTGCAAAAATCGATACGTGGGATTAACTGTACTTTCTGTGTCAGATGCTTCAGCATCTTGGAAGAACTTGTAAACCTGGCTAGTGGGTAAAATCAAGCCTTCTTGCAAGGCTTTCCACAATGCTGTTGCTGCATCTGTAGATGACTGTTCTGATACGATCGCCAATGTATTCAAATCAAACTGATTACCGATACACGCTGCCAGTTTGAGGATTTGTCGCGTCTCATCTGGCAATTTCTGCAATTGCAGTGCCATAAACTCTACCACATCATCGGTGAGTGCCAGCGCCTTCACTTGTGCTATATCACATTGCCAATAACGGCGATCGCAATCAAAGCTAATATAACCATCATCATGTAACGCTTTGAGAAACTGTGTCGTGAAAAACGGATTTCCTTGGGTTTTGCGGGTAATTAATTCAGTTAGTGGTTGCGCCACCTCCCGCGCACAATTCAACGTATCTACCACCAGTTGATTGGTATCATCAAAAGCTAACGGTGTCAAGGTAATTGTATTCACAATTGCCTGTGCTTTTTTGAGTTCTTCTACCGTCAACATCAACGGATGAGCGGGCGACACTTCGTTATCTCGATAAGCGCCCAACATCAGCAAATAGCCATTGTCATTCATCAGCAGTTTGATTAACTGTAAAGAAGCTAAATCTGCCCACTGCAAGTCATCCAAAAATATCACCAATGGATGCTCTGCTGTTGTGAACACAGCAATGAACTTTTGAAACAGTAAGTTAAACCGATTCTGTGCCGCACTCCCCGATAGTTCTACAACAGTTGGTTGTTTGCCAATAATCTGCTCTAGTTCGGGAATCACATCAATCAGAACTTGTCCGTTTTCTCCCACAGCTTGGAGAATACTGGTTTTCCATGTTTGCAGTTGCACATCAGATTCACTGAGCAATTGCTGCATCAAATCCCGCAATGCTTGCACAAATGCAAAGAGGGGAATATTCCGGTTAAATTGGTCAAATTTACCTTTAATGAAATAGCCACGCTGTTTAACAATCGGTTTATGAACTTCGTTGACAACAGCCGTTTTGCCAATCCCGGAAAACCCAGCAACGAGCATCATCTCGCTGTTTCCAACAGCAACGCGCTCGAAGGATTCTAATAGTTGTTGAACTTCGTTTTCTCTACCATACAATTTTTCGGGTATGAGGAAGCGATCGCTTAAATCTCGCTGTCCTAACTCAAATTCTCTAATCTCTGCCGTCGCTTTCCATTGCGTCAAACACTGTTCTAGATCGTGTTTTAATCCTAATGCACTCTGATAGCGGTCTTCGGCATTTTTCGCCATCAGTTTTGTCACAATTGCTGCTACCATTGCAGGTGTTTGAGGATTTACCTGATTAGCTCTTACTGGCATCTTGGCAATGTGACAATGTACTAACTCTAAGGGATCATCTGAGGTAAACGGTAAGGTAGCGGTTAACAGTTGATACAGACTCACACCTAAAGCATAGAAATCGGCACGATAATCGATACCGCGATTCATTCTACCTGTTTGTTCTGGTGCGAGATATGCTAAAGTGCCTTCTAAGATGTTAGGATTTTGGATTTCTGGGGTTTCTTTGGGTAACAAAGACGCAATACTAAAGTCGATGAGTTTGATTTGTTTCGATTCTGGATGAATGAGAATGTTAGCAGGTTTGATGTCTTTATGTACTACCCGATGCTGACTTAAATTATGCAGGATATCGGCGATTTGGATGGCGATCGCTAATACTTCTTTTAGTTCTAATGACTGTTGTTGGGCATACTTCTCTAGAGAAATTCCACCATCATTTTCCATGATTAGGGCATAACTACTGCCGATGGATTCTAGACTCAAGGGTGGGACTATTCCAGGAATGGGGAGGTTTTTGGCGATGGTGTACTGATTGCGAAATTGTACCAATTCGCCAAAGTTGGGATAGGGATTTTTCAGCAGTTTAATTACCACCGATAATGAATCAGTTTCTCGAACTGCTTGATAAACTAGGGTTCTAGAACCGTTGTAGAGTTGTTCGCTAATGCGATATCCAGGAAGATTAACAAGTGTGCTAATCATATTGTGCTGATCTGATAAATTTCTAGATTTAGTATTCCCAACTCGTAAAATTGATTTATTCTGTTACGACGGAACCTATTCTATGGAACACCCCGTTCCTCTACCGCCCCTGCCAACGGCGGCAGAACTTCCTGACTCTGACGATACACCAGTGGATTTTATGCTTTCTGTTATACGGGAATTTCCATGATAAATTCTGTACCCTCACCTAGAAGCGAATTACAAATCAATTTTCCTCCGTGTGTTTCTTCAATGATTTGTTTGGCGATCGCCAATCCCAATCCCGTCCCTTTACCCACAGATTTCGTAGTAAATAAATGGTCAAATATTTTCTGTTTGACTAATTCACTCATCCCCTTACCATTATCAGTAATAGCAATTTTTAAAAGATGATTTTCCACCGAAGTTTTAATAGTAATTTGGTTAGGATTGGCTTTAATTTTCTCAAAATTGCGCTCACAGTTCGATTCTTCTAGTGCGTCAATAGCATTGGCTAAGATATTCATAAATACCTGATTTAATTGCCCAGGAAAACATTCTATTTTAGGTAAATTGCCATATTCAGTTATCACTTCAATTGCTGGACGTTGTTCGTTAGCTTTCAGACGATGTTTCAAAATTAAAATCGTACTATCAATACCTTCGTGAATATTAAACGGCACTTTGTAATCTTTATCTGCGCGAGAGAAAGTGCGAAGACTAGTGCTAATATTTTTCAATCTGTCACACGCCATCACCATTGCATTCATCATCTTCGGTAAATCTTCTAAGGTATAGTCCAAGTCAATTTCTTCAGCATGGTCTTTAATTGACTCATCAGGATTTGGGAGAATTTCTTGATACAGCTTTAAGTGTTCGGTAATATCCGCAATGGTTGGTTTAGCTTGTTTGAGACTAGCAGCAATAAAACCAAGAGGATTATTCATTTCATGTGCTACCCCGGCAACTAAGTTACCTAGTGCAGACATTTTTTCACTTTGAACTATGTGTAATTGGGCATTTTGTAGCTCGTTTAATGCCACTTCTAACTGTTGAGCATAGTTTTGCGATCGCCCATACAAACGAGCATTTTCCAGCGAGATGGCGGCTTGAGCGCACAACAGAGTGAGCAGTTGGACGCGATCGCCATTAAACGCTCCTGTGGCCACATTGTTTTCTAGATACACCATGCCCAGCAGCTTGCCCTGGTGCAAAATTGGGCTACACAAAATGCTTTTAGGCTGTCGGACTTGGATGTAAACATCCGCAGCAAAATTATGATGCAGCATGGCATCGGCAATCACCGCAGGTTGTAAGCTGCGCTTGACGGTGTTAATCAGGCTAATTGGGATTTCAAGACTTTCGTTAACGGATAAAGGCGTAGGGGAAACTTGAGCTGCAATCTGGGCGGAAGCGGCAATCTCTGCCGACGCACGTACCATCAGGCAATTGTCTTCAAGTAGCATCAACACACACTTATCGGCTGCCGCAGTTTGGATGACAGTATGCAGTAAGTTGCAAAGTAGTTTGTCGAGTTCGATTTCACTTGAAAGACTCTGAGAGGCTTGGAGAATAGCAGCCAGATCGAGAGAATCGGAGACGCTCGAAGAAGTGGTCGAAGTGACGGTTCCTTTGGTAAAGATGGTTTCGTTAATCGAGAAGGCGGAGCGCGTTTGTTGCAGGATGGGAGCCAGCAATTTGGGGTAGCGGCGTTCCAAATCGGCAACTTTGGCTTTCGCACCCCAGCGAGCATAGCAGTAGTAGGCTTCAATCATGTACTGCCCAGCAATGCGCGCTTTGCCCCAGTTAAGGTAAAATTTGGCTGCCAGTTCGTTAGCTAAGGCTTCTTCTTGGGTGTATTCGTTGGCTTTGGCTCCAGATATTGCTTTGTCGAATAACTCAATTGCTGCGGCTTTTTGTCCTAAGACTCGGCATTTTTCTGCTTCTACTAAATCAACTTTATGTTGGTGATTCATGCGGGCATAGCGCGCCCATTCAGACAGAGTGGTTTGATGAGCTTCTACCAGAGCTAGTGTGTGAGCTTGCTCAATTTCTGACTGATTCGAGAATAACGCCAAGTGGGTTAATGCGGCATAGAAATAGAAAACCGCATGATGAGCTAATCCTGGCAATCCTATCAAATAGCGGTTAGCTAGAGCAATGTAGTCTAGGGCATTGGTGTAGTTTTTAAAGAAATAGGCAAGTACCAGTTTATAAATATAAACACAACCAAGCGCAGTCAGATCGTTAACGCGATCGTGCATAGGAATCATCACCGTTTCATCGTAGGCAGTGCCAATTAATAAATCTGGTTGATTAACGATTTCTCTCCAGTTCTGTGCCGTTTGTTGTGTCATCTGCAAATGAGCCAGAGCAGAATCTTGCTTGACAGCCGATAAGGCAATACAGTAATTTTCAATTTCTGGTATCCAATCGTCCAGAGGGACTCCAGCAAAGTAACTATAACTAAAACAATTAATTATACTGTAGCCAGCATTTAGAAAATCACCAGTTTCCATTCCAGCCTGATATGCCTGTTTCAGCGTTGGTATTACTGCTGTTAGTGCTTCAATTCGATGCTGAATACAACTGCCAACCCAAACTAAAGCTGCGGACTTGAATTCCCGCACATCCAACTGATTGAGTAAGCCCAGAGCCACTAGCCCAAAGCTATAGCCTTTTTCTACCTCTCCTAAAAAAGCAGATAGCACCATGCCATAACTTGCATACCCCATAGTTGACGCAGGTGTATTGCCAAATTGCAGAGATAGACTCACTATTGTGGAGCAAAGCAGGGGCAGCAAGCCTGGATTTCTTTGAAAAACGGGTGAAAACAACATTACTAACAGTTGCACCGCCGCAATTATTCGAGGCTCGCTCATCATAGGGAGATTGACGAGTTCTGAAATCTGTTTTCCCTGGAGTCGCTCGGCAAGGGTTTGTAATGCCATTCCTATCAAGGCTTCGTCAGGTTCAGATGAGAATTCAACCCCCAATTGTGCTAGAGCATCTTTGCCTAAAGAAATTGCTTCTAACATCTGACTTTGGCTTGTCAGGGCATTAATTTGGATCTGATAAATTTTCACTTTGTCGAGGATGGTTTGGGCAGATTGCAACACCTGAGTTGCCATTGCTTCCATGCCCTCAAAATCGGCATTCAAGTAGGCAGTTTCCGCCGCAGCCACATAAAGATTCAGAGTTAATTCATAGTGAGTTTGCCAACAGTTCGTACTCAGCAATTCCAGCCCTGTTTGCACAAAACTTCTCGCAGCTGCATGTGCTGTAGAATTTCTGGCTTTCTGTCCAGCAGAATAATTAAGTCTGGCTAAAGCTTCCCGTTCGCTCTTTTGAGTAATTAACTCAATTCCTAGATTCAAATGCCCGACAATATCAAATAGCTTTTCTTCTTTTTCGCTCTCTGATAAATTTTGTTGGAGTAATTGTCCGATTTTGAGATGAGTTACCTGTTTTTGGTCTGCCGGGATTAGAGAATAAGCAGCTTGTTGAATGCGATCGTGCAGAAATTTATATATAACAGTCGTTTGTCTTTGGTCATTGATTATTTGTTCGTTATTTTCTAATGACAAATTATGATAAAACTTATAAACATCTCCAATCGGTAAAATCAACCCTTCTTGTAATGCTTTCCACAAGGCAGTAGCCGTATCAATTGGAGATTTTTCCGAAACAATAGCCAAAGTTGCTAAATTAAAAGAGTTGCCAATACACGCAGCTAACTGCAAAACCTGTTGAGTGGATGGCGGTAGTTTTTGTAATTGGAGTGCCATAAAAGCAACAACATCATCTGTAACTGCTTGCATCGTTACTTGAGCAATGTCACATTGCCAACAGCCTAACTCAAAATTAAATTTAATCAGCCCATCTTGATATAATGCTTTAATAAATTGTGTGGCAAAAAATGGATTACCTTGAGTTTTTTGATATAACAGTCGAGAAAGATTCCATGCCAAATCTTGCGGACATTTAAGAGTAGCAGCAACTAATTGATTTACTTGTAATTGGCTCAAGGGTGCTAAAGTAATCGTATTAATTATTGCTTGATTTTTTTGAATTTCACTCAAAGTCAACATCAATGGATGTCCTGGGTTGACTTCGTTATCACGGTAAGCGCCAATGATGAAAAGATGACCTGTATCAGCCATTAATAATTGTATTAATTTCAGTGATGCCGAATCTGCCCATTGCAAATCATCTAAAAACATCACTAAGGGATGTTCTGCATTGGTAAAGACTTGGGTAAATTTTTGAAATAATAAATTAAATCGATTTTGGGCTGCCGTTCCTGATAGCTCTATGGCAGGTGGTTGTTCGCCAATAATTCTTTCTAGTTCGGGTATGACTTCAATAATTACTTGTCCATTTTCTCCAACTGCTGATAGTATTTGGTTTCTCCATTGTTCTAACCGGAGATCGCTTTCGGTTAACAATTGCCCCATTAAGTCCCGGAAAGCTTGTACAAAGGTACTGAAAGGAATATTGCGTTGAAATTGGTCAAATTTCCCTTTAATAAAATAGCCCCGTTGTCTAACAATTGGTTTATGAACTTCGTTGACAACTGCTGTTTTACCAATTCCTGAAAACCCTGCAACTAGCATCATTTCTGTTGCACCAAGACTAACTCTCTCAAAGGCTTCGAGTAGGGTTTTTACTTCCGTTTCTCTACCATAGAGTTTATCGGAGATGAGGAAGCGATCGCACAAATCCCTCTGTGCAATTTTAAAGGATTTAATTTCACCAGTTGCCTCTAGCTGTTGTAAACAATTCTCTAAGTCAAATTTCAGTCCTAAAGTACTCTGATATCTATCTTCAGCATTTTTCGCCATTAATTTGCTGACAATTTCTGAGATAACCAAGGGAATTTTGTGATTAACTTCGTGTACTAATGGTACTATTTTGGCAATATGAGAATGTACCAAATCCAGTGGGTCATTTGATGTAAAAGGTAACTCTCCTGTAAGTAATTCGTAGAAAGTTACGCCCAAAGAATAAAAATCTGTGCGATAGTCAATTCCTCGATTCATTCTCCCTGTTTGTTCTGGGGAAATATAAGCTAGCGTTCCTTCTATGACATTAGGATTGACAAGAGTTTGAGTTTCCCGTGGTAGTAAAGATGCAATACTAAAGTCAATTAATTTAACCTGTTTGGTTTCAGGGTTAATTAAAATATTGCTGGGTTTAATATCTTTATGAATAATCCGCTCTCGATATAATATATTTAAGGTGTCGCAGAGGGCGATCGCTATTTGTAAAAACTCCTGTAGAGATGCAACATATCGCGGCTGTGATGATATGAAATATTCTTTTAAGGAAATTCCTCCAAAATCCTCCATCACCAAGCTATAGCCATTTTGGTATGGTTCTAAGCTATAAATTTGGATGATTTGAGGTGAGTGAAGGTTTTTAGCTATGGTGTACTGATTGCGAAATTGCACTAGTTCACTAAAGCTGGGATAAGGATTTTTCAGGAGTTTAATCACTACTTTTAATGAGTCAATCTCTCGATATCCTCGATAAACCAAGGTTCTAGAACCATTGTAGAGTTCTTCAGTAAGACGATATCCGGGAATACTAAACATAGTGCTAAACCTAAAATACCAGATTTAGTATTCCCATACGCCTAAAATATTTCACTAACAAAGCAAAAAAAGCTACATGATCGCTGTGCATTCGCTGATTTGAAGGAACTAATAAAACGCTGATGTTCTCCAGTCGGCAAATGAGCTGGAATGGTGTCTTGGTTGAACACACTGTCAGAGCCCTGATTCAGCTTTTGAGGTGGAACTCACTGCCCTTGAAGCGATCAATGAGCCAATCATACTTGTCAAACAAAAAAGCCTGGCTAAAATCGCTGATGAAGCACTTAAAAGCGATCGCCCCCTGAAAGCTACAGTTGTCAATCTGACTCAGGAATAAACTTGAGAGCAATCCCATTCATGCAGTAGCGTTGACCAGTAGGGGCAGGGCCGTCGCCAAATACATGACCTGAATCACAGCAAGAATTCTAGCGGACAATGGCTACTTATTTTGATTTGCGAAGGTCAAGGTTGAGCCGAATACTGTAATGATAAGGATGTTCACTTGAAACCTCCTTGTTATCAGCAGTTAAACTCAGACGTACACCTGCCTTGATGGTGAGCCAAGTATCTTGGAGATAAGTATCGAAGACATTAACCGTGTGTTCGCCAGAGCGATCGCTCAGTTTGGCGATCGGCAGATTTGGGGTAACATCAGCTAGAAAAGGTTCAATCGCACCCAAAGGACGAGGAACTGGGTGTCCTCCTTCTTGCAGAGCTTTGGCTTTGGTGAGCGGTTGACTAATGGAGATGGAATGAAAAACTCCCAATTCTCCTAATGCCTGAACCTGCCAAGGAACTACTTGAAATGCCAGATAGTAGAATGCCGTTTTTGGCTTGTCTAAGTGTGTGGTCATTCCACCGTTTGTATAGTATTCCTGCATCTCCTGTGAAACCAAACTTTTATAAAGATGGATATAAGGAGTTAAGTCTTGACTGAACCACCCACCTAAAAGCCGACCTAATTCATCAGAAATGCGTTTGACCAAAGTTGGATTAGTTACCTTTTCGGCGTTAATCCTAGAAACAGTAACAGATGTACCTCGTAAGAGGTTGTCTATTGATGGCAGGTTGATGGCAGCAGTTGTTTGTTCTTCTAAAAAGGAGTAAGCACCAATAACACTTTCTGCCTCTATTCGCTCTGTTGACGAGAGCGGTTGTAATGATGGACGCGAGGGTTTATTCGCTTGCACAGTATAAACTCCTATGGCAAGAATGATCAACAAACTAATGAGTGTTAAACGCATTAATTTATTCATTTGTCAACTTCAATATTTAATGAAGATGTATTAGTTAAGGTAGGCCCAGGTGCTGGCGGTGTTTGTACTTGGATGTTAGGAGTAAATATCCCCTTGGTAGTAGCTGTACCACTAATAAGACCTGTTAAGGAATTAAGGCTAAGACCGGGGGGTAGGGAACCTCCACTTAAACTCCACTGTACGGGTACATTCACAGGAGACGTACTTCCTGCTGGTACTACAAAAATATCGGTGGCAAAGACACTCTTGGTGATTTGAGGGCCGTAATCTCGCGTAGTTACTTGCACTGTATGGTCTTTGCGCGGAATAGTCTGACTGTAGGCTTTGCCTTTTTTAGCTTTGGGAAGCGTAGTGGAACCGAGTTCTACAAGATGCACAACTTTGCCATCGTGTGCAGCCTGAGCATCAATATCTGTACGGTCTAATGCTGCGTCATGTAATGTACCTTCAATCCGAGATATAACGTGATAGTTAAATGCCCAACCATTAGGTGAAATTGGAGCAAGTGGTTTGTTATAAGCTGGATTTGGACTTCTGGTATTAACGAGGTTAATAGCACCATAGGGCCCACCCAAAACAACCCAAACATTCTTACCTACTGATTCAAAGCCTCCCCAAAACATCACAGCGTTAGCATTAAATCCCACAGAACGGGCAAGTAGAGTCAATAAGTTACCAAAATCAGTACAAATCGCTACACCATCTTTATAGACTGTTAGCGGATCGGGATTAATTGGATCGGCTGGATCATATTTGACGTCACCACGGAGTCCGGAGCGGATTGCAGCCGGGATATCAGTTGCTCCCGACGCGTAACCTGTGGCTTTATCAACTGCAAAATTATATAGAGGAGTTGCTAAAGGAGCGGCATGAAGCCAGTAAAGTAGGTGGCTTCCTGTTGTAGTCATTGGTGTCCAGGTAGTACCATCTATTGAACCTTCCCATTCCAGGTTGTAGTTGCTCTTGCGGACTTCGGTAGAGCCAGTTAGCCCGGATAACGTCAAACCTGTAATGTCAATAGCATTACCACTAGGAGTGATACCAATCTTTGTACCAAGAACAGTTCCTTTTTCTTTGACACGCACAGAAACAGAGGGAGGAACACTTGCATCAGCTCCTCCATCACTTCCAGCATCACCTCCGGCATCAAGTCCAGGCAAAGTGCTTCCCACATTGACAAACCGAGCGTTAACAACTGGGTTCGTACCCTTGGTATAAGCAGCGGCATGATCAACGGCACCTGGTTTCCAAATTGGATTAATCTTGGGATCTCCGCTATGAGTAGTTAGGGGGTGACTAGATGTAAATTCAACCTTTTCAGCGTTAACAGAAGGCTTACTACTACCCCCACCACATCGCCTTAAAGTTGGCGAACTATCTCTTTGTTGAATATTTACGGGTTTGTGTTGCTCAAGAATTTGTTGTTGGGAAGCAGTGATTTTTTCTGAGGAGTTTTTCTGCTGAAACTGGAGAATCTCTTGCCGATAAAGTGAGGAGTCGTGATGGGAAGTTTTTTCTAAAGATTGTAAATGATTCAATACTTGGCTAGTTGGTGTTTGACCTGCCAAAACTGGTATTGCTTGGGAGCTAATTGTGTGGTTAGGTTTTTTGTTAACGTGCGGTGGTTGAACTTCACTTGTTTGCTGCACCACATGGGTTAATTCATGGGCTGTCAATTCATCTTTAGCTGGTGCCTTGCCTGCTCCAAAGTAAATATCTTTTTCGTGTGTAAATGCTTGCGCTCTGAGATCTTGGTTCATCTGCGCTGCGTTGTTGCCTGTATGCACTCGCACTTGGCTGAAGTCAGTACCAAAGCGGGGTTCCATGAAGTCTCGCACTTCAGCTGATAACGGGCTTCCCTCACCTTTACTAGTGTTGAGCTGACTTTCTATACTATCTTCTGCCTGTAAGTCACTATCGGTAGCCGTTTGTATGGATGGCTGAGTTTGTGCTTCCTCTTCCTCTTGACAGGTTGCACATTCGCGCTGCAAGGAATTTTGTACAGGGTGTGGGGTAGGAGCGTTCAGTTTTCGGGGCACGACCATCCGCATTACTTGATTTGCTACTCGATCCGCCTCTTGCTCATACTTGTCCCCTGGTTCTCCTACCGTCAGTTTTGGTTGGGGACGATGCAGTGCTATGCGACTGATGTCATGTCCAAAAGAGCGTTTTTCAACAATTTCAGATAACAAGGATTCTTCATTGCCAGTCTGCGCTTCTTCTTGATTGGTTGATTCCTCTGTGGCTGTTTCGATCGCATTGTTTGTTGATAAACCGAAGCCACGTGTAGGGTTGGCTAGCGTTGGGGTATGTGGTGAGACAAGCGATGGATTGGAAAAATTTGATGTACCTGTTTTGTTGCGTCCAAAGGTGTGACTATTGCTCATCTCACCCTTCCTTGATTGATGGGTAAAGCTATGATTTTTTTATTAGTAAATTAAATCTTACAATTTCTGGAGATGCGATCGCTATCGACTTTGGTCTATATCATCAGACCCAATCGCCAATTTCTATTTCAGTATTTACCTGGTTTTTGGACGAGTAGGAGTAACTTTAATTGCCAGCGATCGCTTTTGGTTAGTTGAGCGGTAAAAATATATGCAGGTGTTTCTTGGCTGCTATTTACGGGGCAATGTTCAAGAACTATTTTGTCAATGGCTGCGACCAACCCAGTGCCCAATTATGGAGATTGGATTCCCACTTTCCTCGTGGCTCATGAGCCATAAAAATCCAAGATTCAGTGTCAAATCTGACATTAGCTAAACTTTCAACCCCCAATTCCTTGAGCCGTTTCGCCAAGGGGCCACCGAGCTGTAGACCCTTGACACCTGGTACAATCTGTGTCTTGATCCAAGCTGCCCACATATATAACTCTATCTTAGCCGCTAGTGTCGGGGCACCTTCTAACTTACCGATATCACCCAACGCTACAGTGTCAAGATCCTTAAGAAGAGTGCTATACGAGGCCTCCTGTGTCTCCTTGCTCCATTTTTCCCATTGCTCTGGGGTCATAGCATCATACTGTGTTGCCCGATTACTGAAGGCTGCCTCAAGCTTCTGATTGTGTGTTTCGATTGCTTCCATGTTGGATGTCAGGAACGAGAGCGGGTCGCCTCCTCCTGTTCCTCCTCCCGTGCCTGCTGGAAATCCTGGTGGTTGAGGGGCATTTGTAGCCCGATCTCCGGCGGCACTCGTCGTCGCTATATTTCCACTCCCTGATGCTGCGGCGTTCAGGGGATTTTCTAGTTTCTCCACAGCTTTAGCGATGTTAACTTCGGCGATTGTCTGACTAATTTTGCCAAGTCGTTGTTGGAGTTTGCCAAGACCACTAGTGAGGAAAGGTTCGAGAACTGCTGCTCCTGCAACTACCACTAGAGTTGCAGCTATTTGGTCGATCACAGCATCTCGAGCTGCTTGTTTGCCGTGAGCGCCTTGGTATCCGCTCAGAGCGCTTTGAAACGCTCCTGTGAGTCGATACACAATTTGTTTGTAATTTGAGGTTTTTTCACCGAATAAGGCTCGATACTTGAGGTCAAGTTGAGTTGCAGCTGTTTTCTTCTCTAATAACTTGGTTCGTGTTTCAAGATCCTTGAGTTGGTCTGATGTTTTGTCACGCTGCACGAGGTTAGTCGCTGCCCTTTGAATGGGTTTTTGATGTTCTCCTACCGTCTGGGGACGACGCAATGCTATGCGACTAATGTCGTGTCCAAAAGACCGTTGCTGAATGGGTTCTGATAACAAGGATTGCTCATCAGCAGACTGCATTTCTTCTTCAAGGTTGGTTGATTCCTCATTTGTTGGCGAACCAAAGCCGCGTGTTGGGTTCGCCAGCGTCGGGATAGTTGATGAGACAAGCGATGGATTGGAAAAAGTTGATGTACTGACTTTGTTGTGCCCAAACGTGCGATCGCTCATCTCACCTTCCTTGATCAGTGGGTAAATCTATGGATTTTACTAGCAAATTTTACACTTTGTGAAAATGCGATCACTATCGACTTTGGTCTATCTTTTCAAGCTGAAGCCTACTCAGCACTTCCCTATGGCCCAGAAAACACAGCTTGTTCCACATCTTCACGGCTAAGAGAATATTTAAATGAGCGTTGGATGTCTTGACCGCTTTCTCCAGCCTGGATGTATCTTACGGTAATTTGTTCAATATCTAGCCAAAGTTCTGCTTGCCAATTAGGTCGCTGTATATGCCAATAATGCCGTTGTGTTTCGTCTTGTTGACAGCCTTGGTCTTGTAACCACTGTTCAATTTGTGGCAGGGGATGGTTATACAAGGGGGTGTCAGAGGGAAGAGAAGACATAAGCAATTCCAAATCAACTATAAAAATTTTAATTGTTAATTTCTAGAGATGTAATTTAGTTACAGCAGACAGATAGGTAATATGCTGTTGCATGGATGAAGTAGGTTGTGGTAGTTGAGTAGGAAATGTAGCGTCACCACGAGTTATACCAATAGCGATCGCTAGTATTAAACAACCTAAAAATGTCAACCCGAGGATAAATAAAGCAAAAATTTCGCCAGAGGAGAGGGGGCGATCGCTCGCATCAAGGTAAGCTGATTTTGACCAATCATAGGGGTTTGAGACGGGACGATTCAAGTCTGAGGGTGCTTGAATTACTCCAAAGCGGGAATAGCCAATTTTTAAATCGTAAGTCAAGCGCCGTTCGGGGTGGCTGAGGGTGGCGTAGGCTTCGTTGATTTGCTGAAATTTGGCTGTGGCAATAGTAGCAGGCAAATCTGTTGTATCAGGATGATAGCGTTTGCTCAGTTCTCGATAAGCACGCCGAATGTCAATTACCGATGCTGAGGGGTGCAATCCTAGCAAGGAGTAATATGTGGTACTGCTTTGTGGCTTTGCTCCGTTGTCAGTCACGGCTGTATGAGTCACCTTGCTCAAATATGTTTTTTATATTCTAAATCCATCGTGAATGAGGAAAGACGCTAGTGAAGAGTGCTGAGTTGAAAGTGCTGAGTGCTGAGTATGGTAAACACAATGGCTATCAGGACTTACGCAAGTGTCACAAGCAATGGCGCGGTGTAACCGCGCCGCGCACCAAAGAACTAGGCGATAAACATGGGAATAGCGGGACGTTTTAGTTGCTCCCCTAAATAATTTGATAACAATCC